>Ga0256833_1000042_pt1 | contig 93864 bp, 91 predicted proteins | sample 356284metaG_FD_190535 | JGI IMG/M metagenome (GOLD analysis project Ga0256833, IMG submission 190535) | Hydrothermal vent microbial communities from Mid Atlantic Ridge, Atlantic Ocean - 356-284 | ecosystem: Environmental > Aquatic > Marine > Hydrothermal vents | place: Atlantic Ocean: Mid... | reverse complement strand
CCTGGACTACTACAACCGAAGGAGGCCGCACCGAGCCCTGAACGGCCTGTCGCCCCTGGAGTTCCTGGCTATGATGCAAGAGGAGTCGGTCCCCCAAAGAGTCTCAGATGTGTTGACCGATTACACTGCGTTGGCAAGGGGCCGCGGCCTGTGGTAAACTTGCGGTTGGCTTGCCCCGCGTTCGGGGCGTGTAGAGGAGGAATATGGCGAACAGCAGCGCACGTACCCCGTCGGCGATGAAGCGCCACCGCCAGTCGCTCAAGCGGCGCGCGCGGAACAAGGCGAAGAAGTCGATGATCAAGACGTTCAGCAAGAAGGCGATCCAGGCCGCCGAGGCCGGGAGCAAGGAACGCGCCCTGCGCTACCTGCGTGTGGCCGAGAGCCTGATCGACAAAGCGTCCAAGGGCTCGACCTTGCACAAAAACACTGCGGCGCGCAAGAAGTCGCGCCTGATGAAGCGGCTGCACAAGATCCTGGGCAGCCTGCAGGCGTAGGAGGCGACCATGGGCCGTGGAGACCGCAAGACCCGCAAAGGCAAGATCGCCAAGGGTACGTACGGCAAGTACCGCCCGCGCCGCAAGAAGTAGCCGCGGGCAGGTTGCGCTTGGCCCCCGTAACGGGGGCGTTTTTCTTTGGGTCAGCCGCGGCCCCTGCCCCAGGGTTCGATGACGATCTGCCCCTCCTCGACGCGGGCGCGCTCGGGGCCCGCGGGCGAGGGGGCGTCTTCGGGGGCCACGGCCACGTGGCCGGCGATGCGCAGCTGCTTGGCGGCGAGCTCGAGCGCCCAGATGGCGGCGCCCGCGTTGCCCTCGGCGCCGGCATGCGCCAGGCCGCGCAGCTTGCCCACCACGATCACGTCGCCCCCCGCCACCACCTCAGCGCCGGGGTTGACGTCGCCGAGCACCACCACCGTGCCCGCCGACTCGACCCGCTGGCCGCTGCGCAGGGTGTGGTCCACCACCTCGGTGTGAAAGACCCGGCGCTCGCCGCGCGGTGGGCGGAAACGCACCTCGAGCCCGCGCTCGGCCGCGGCCTCCAGCAGCGCGCCCACGACCGCGCCGTCCGCCGCGCCCGCCACCTCCACCTCGATTGGCATCGCCGGCGCCTCGGCCAGAGCGGCGCGCACCTCGTCGGGTCCTTCGCCGCCGTCGAGGCGCAGGGCCAGGGCTCCTAGGGTTGCTCGCAAACGCATCGTGTTCAGTATGTCACGGCTGGCCCACGGGCGGAACGTCCCAGTAGGCGGCCATTACCTTCTTGACCGCGGGCAGGGCCACCCGGCTGCCCTCGCCGGCGTTCTCGAAGAAGGCCACCACCGCCAGCGGGGGCACCTCGCCGCTTTCGAGCGGGTAGGGTCCGTAGCCCATGTACCAGGCGTGCTCGTAGCCCGCCTTCTTGCCGGGAGTCTCGGCGGTGCCGGTCTTGCCGGCGGTGGGCACGGGAAAGTTCTTCATGCGGAACGAGGCCGTGCCCTCGGTCACGGTCTTGCGCAGCCCCTGCTGGAGCACCTTCCAATAACGTCCGCCCACGGTGTGGGTGGGATGCTCGGTCAGGCGGTCGCCGACCTTGCGCACCAGGTGTAGCTCGGGCTGGTGCCCCGAGGTGGCCACGGTGCTGAGCATGCGAACGATCTGGGCCGGGGTGGTGAGGACCGCGCCCTGGCCGATGGCTACCGAGAGGGTCTCGCCGGGGTACCAAGGCTCGCCGTAGCGCTCTTTCTTCCAAGCCTTGTCGGGGACGAGGCCGCGCTTCTCGGCGAGCTCGAGCCCCGTCTCCTTGCCCAGCCCCAGCTCGCGGGCGCGCTTGGCGATCACGTCGATGGCGCTCGTCGGCCCCGCCTCGATGACGGCCTGGTAGTACCAGGTGTTGCAGCTGTAGGCCAGCGCTTCCTCCACCGTCATCGGGCCCATGTCGCGGGGCGACCAGTTGCGCCGCACCTGACCGCCAAAGGTGATTGCGGGCACGCAGCGGTAGGTGGTGTTGGGCGTGACCAGGTGGCGTTCGAGCAAGGCGCTCGAGGTGACCGCCTTGAAGGTCGAGCCCGGGGTGTAGGCCTGCACCGCGCGGTTGAGCAGCGGCAGGGCGGGGTCGGTTTGCAGGGCGCGGATCTCGCTCGCGGGCGCGGGGCGACGGGTGAAGAGGTTGGGGTCGTAAGCCGGGGCGGTGGCCATGGCCAGCACCTCGCCGCTGGTGGGGTCCACCGCCACCAGGGCGCCGCGCGCCACCTTCTCGTGGGGCTCGTTCAGCTTGTCGCGCCCGGCGTTGAGGTCGGCGAGCCCCTCGGCCAGGGCCCGCTCGGCGGTGTGCTGCAGGTTGAGGTCGAGGGTCAGGTAGACGTCCTGTCCCGGTACGGGCGGGGTGAGCACCTGCTCGCGCACGACCTCGCCGCGTACGTTCACCTCCACCAGCTTCAGCCCACGGCGGCCGCGCAGGGCGTCTTCGAGCGCGGCCTCGAGCCCGGCGCGTCCCACCAGGTCACCGCGCTCGTAGCCCTCCTCAAGCTCCCGGCGCGTCGGCCCCTGCACGTAGCCGATCACCGGGCCGGCGATGGGGTTGGGATAGTAGCGCTCGATGCGCTCTTCCAGGCGCAGATTGGGCTGGCCCGCGGTCAGCTCGGCCAGGGTGGGCACCCATTCGTCGGGGAGGTTGGCGGCGAGCATGACCTCCTCCTCGTCCTCGGGGACCTCGGGCAGGCGCTCGAGCCCCAGGATCGCCAGGATGCGCGACTCGAAGAGGATCGACCCGCCGCCGTAGTAGAGGTCCACCGCGATGCGGTTGGCGGCGATGGGGGTGCCGTTGCGGTCGAAGATGCGCCCGCGCGGGGCGGGAATCGTCTCGGTGCGCTGGTGGTTGCCCTGGGCCAGGGTGGCGTACTTGCCGTGCTGGACGATCTGGAGCTGAAAGAGCCGACCCGCCAGGAGCAGCATGAAGAAATAGATGATGAAGAGGAGGGGGCGGACGCGTTCAGGCATAGGCCTCTTCCCCCGGACCCAGGAAGGCTTCGGCGAGCCGCAGGTAGAGGGGAGCTAGCAGCAGCGTGAGCACCAGCTCGGGCGCGAAGACCGAGAGCCAGGTGCTCGGGGGCAGGGTGGTGTAGCGCATCCAGTAGACGAGGATCAGGTACCCGCCCCACTTGGCCAGGAAGGCGAGCGCCAGGATGACCATGCGCGCGGCCGGCTCCTCCCAATGGAGCCAGCCCCGCAGCCCGTAGAAGGCGTAGGCCGCGCTCACCAGCCCCAGGGCGTGGAAGCCCAGGTAGCCAGCCGAGCTGAGGTCTTGCAGCAGCCCCAGGCCGAAGGCGGTGGCGAGGCCGGCGTAGGGGTTCTGGCGGCTCGCCAGCACCACCGCCAGCAGGAACCACAGGTCGGGCGGGCTCACCCGGTCGGGCAGCAGCCCCGAGATCAGGGCCTGCAGCACCAGCGTGAAGACGACCAGCAGCATGGCGTTCATAGCTTGCCGAGCACCACCACTTCTTCGAGCAGGCCGAACTTGACGAGCGGCTCGGCCCGCACCACCTTGCGCAGCGCACCGGGCTGGCGCGGCACGATCTCGGTAACCCGCGCCACCGGGATACCCTCGGGGAAGAGGCCCTGCAGCGAGCCGGTAACGAGCAGGTCACCGATCGCCACCTCGGCCTCGACCGGAAGCTCGACCCGGAGCGCCGCGGGGGGCTCGCCCACGGCGATGCCGCGGCCGGGGCCGCGCTCGGGCCGCACCCCCACCCGCGACTCGGGGTCCACGATCGTGCGCACCACCGCCCGGTGGGGCGTGGTCTCGATGATTACCCCCACCAGACCGGCGGGGCTGGTCACCGGCATGCCCACGGCCAGCCCGTCGGCCTCGCCCAGGCCAAGGACGAGGCGGCGGTAGAGGCCCGAGGTGTCCTCGCTGATTACTGGGGCGGTGGCCACCACGCCCGGCGCCTGGGCCTCGCGCACGGCGAGGGCGCGGCGCAGGCGCTCGAGCTCCACCTTGAGCTCGAGATTGCTCTCCTTGAGCCAGGCCACCTCCTCGGCGAGGAGCTGGTTCTCGCGCCGCAGGTCGCGGCGGTCGAGCAGGGTCGAGGCCGCGGCCCGCAGGTTCTGGGCGGCGCGGTGGCCCAGGCCGAACAGCGGTGCGATTCGCGCCGAAACCTCAGCCGGGAGCTGGGGCGCGAGGTTGGCCGTGAGCGAGGAGAGCGCCAGCGCCAACAGCACGTAGCCGAGGTAGACGAGCCTAAGCACGCCAGATCCCCTCCAGCGGGTAGCCGAGCTCGCTCAGCAGCGTCCACAGCCGCGCCACCGGCAGGCCCATCACCGTGAAGAAGTCGCCCTCGATCGCCTCGACCAGCATCATGCCCTTTTCCTGGATGCCGTACCCGCCGGCCTTGTCGAGCCCTTCGCTGCTGGCGGCGTAGGCCTCGATCTCCCAGTCGGCGAGCCGGCGAAAGCGCACCGTGGTGGTGCTCACCAGCGACGCGGACCCGCCGGGGCTTACCAGCGCCAGGCCGGTGTGGACCCGGTGGTCGCGCCCCGAGAGCAGGCGCAGAAAGCGGGCGTTCTCCCTGGCGTCGCGCGGCTTGCCCAGGGCGCGCCCCTCCACCTCGACCACGGTGTCGGCAGCCACGACCCATTCGCCATTCACCGTAGCCGCCTTGACCTCGGCCAGGCGGCGGGCGGTCTGCGCCGGCGTCTCGCCCGGGCGCGGGGCCTCCTCGGCGGCGGCGGGGCGCACCTCGAAGGGCAGGCCCAGCCGCTCTAGCAACTCGCGCCGGCGGGGGCTGCCCGAGGCCAGCACTAGCGCGGGCGGGCGCGCTGCCACTGTTCCCATACCTTCTCTTTGTACCGCTGGGCGAGCTGAGGGTGGGTGAGAACGAGCAGGTTCTCATCGTTGCGGCCTACCGCCGAGCGGGTGAAGTTGAACGAACCCGTGATCACCACCCGCTCATCGATCACGATCGTCTTGAAGTGTAGCGCCGCGGGGTTGCCGTCGCGCCGGACCTCTACGGCCGGATCCAGCCGTTCCTCCCGGGAGTCGTCCAGGTTGCGGTCCTCGAGCAGCACCCGCACCCGCACGCCCCGGCGGGCGGCGTCGTTGAGCGCGTCCAGGATCTCTGGGTGGGTGAGCACGAAGGCGGCGACCCGCACCTCTTGCTCGGCCGCTCCGATCTCGCGCACCACCCGCGCCACCGCCGCCTCGCCGTAGGAGGGGCTGAAGTAGACGTCGGCGCTGCCGCCGCCCTCGATCGTGAGGCTGGCCGGCGCGGGCAGGGTGGGCTTGCGCCGCCAGAGGGCTTCGAAGGCGTCGTGGTAGAGCTTGGCCGCGGGCTTGCCTTCGAGGCGCAGCAAGTCGTTGTCGTTTTTGTGCAGGCCGCTATAGCTCCAGTTGGTGCTGCCGGTCCAGACCTCGCGGTCGTCGAAGACCGCGAACTTGTCGTGCATCAGGCCCGGACGGTCGTCGTAGCAGACCTCCACCCGCGCGATCCGTTCGCAGCGGTCGGACAGCGGTGTCGCCGCCTTGGCAGCCTCGGCGGCGCTCACCCGCGGGCGCCCGTCGGTTTGGCCGCGGCTGCCGGCCAGCAGGGTGGTCAAGGTGTCCTCGCGGTGTTCCCGCTCGGTGAATAGCCGCACCCGCACCCCGCGCGCGGCGGTGCGGGCCACGGCGTGGCCCAGCCGGGTGTCGTTGAGGGTGAGCAGGGCCAGGTCCACGGTGCGCTCCGCGCCGTCGAGCGCGGCGGTGAGCTCGCGCACGGCCACGGCCTCGTCCTCGGGCAAAAAGCGCACCTCGAGCGCCACCTCGCCGGCGGGCGGCGGGTTGGTGTAGCCGGTGCGCTGCTGCCACAGCGCCAGCCCCGCTATCGCCACCAAGAGCAGGTAGCCCAGCCAGCTCGGCTTGGGTTTGGGGCTAGTAGCCTTCGCCCGCGCCACCGCTCACCAGCGCTACGCCGCTCGAGGTGCCCAGGCGCTCGGCCCCGGCCTCGATCATCTTCCAGGCGTCCTCACGGGTGCGGATGCCCCCGGCCGCCTTGACCTTGGCCCGGCCCGCCGCCACCTCAGCCAGCAGGCGGACGTCGTCCAGCGTGGCCCCGCGGGGGCCGAAGCCGGTGGAGGTCTTGAGGAAGTCGGCCCCGCCCGCGAGCGCCGCGGCGGCGGCCTTGCGGATCTGTTCTTCGTTCAGGTAGCCGGTCTCGAGGATGACCTTGAGCACGGCGTTTGGGGCGGCCTCGCGCACCGCGCGCACGTCGGCGGTCACCGCCTCCCAGTCGCCCGCGAGGGCGCGGCCGACGGGGATGACCATGTCCAGCTCGTCGGCGCCCTGGCTCACCGCCAGCGCCGCCTCGGCGGCCTTGACCTGGGAGGCGTTCGCCCCCAGCGGAAAACCGATTACCGCTGCCACGCGCACCGGGCTCGTGCCCAGGGCCCGCTTGGCGGTAGGCACGAAGGCGGGGTTGACGCAGACGGCGTAGAAGTAGTGCTCGTCGGCCTCGCGGCACAGCCGTTCGATGTCGGCCTCGGTAGCCGTGGGTTTGAGCAGGGTGTGATCGATGTACTTGGCGAGCTCGAGGTCCATGTCCCCATGCTACACGGCTAAGGGTTGGCGGCGGCGAAGGCGCCGTTTTGCAAGACCTCGAGGATGCCCTCGGCGATGCCCTCGGCGAGCTTCTGACGGTAGTCGGCGCGGGCGAGCAGCCGGCCCTCGGTGGGATGGTTGGCGAAGCCCACCTCCACCAGCACCGCGGGGATGCGGGCGTAGCGCAGCACGTAGAAGGGGGCGGAGTGGACCCCGCGGTTGGTCGTGCCGGTGCGCTCGATGAGCTGCTCCAGGATGACGTCGGCCAGGCGGGCGGAAAACTGCAGGTTGCCTTGGGCGATGAGGTCGGCCAGGGCCGCTTCGGCGGTACTCTCGGCCTTTTGGGTGAGTCGCACGCCCAGCTCGCCCCCGCCGTTTTCGGCGATGGCCAGAGAAAGCACCCGGTCGTCGAGGGTGGTGCCCAGGTAGTAGACCTCGATGCCGCGCGCCGGCCGCTCGGCCGAGTTGACGTGAATGGAGACGAAGAGGTTGCGGTTGCCGTTGGTCATCTCGGCGCGTTTGTCGAGGTCGAGGATCTTGCGCTCATGCAGGTCCTTGACCCCCTCGGGGGCCAGGTCGTAGTCGCCGTCGCGGGTGAGGACGACCTCCACCCCCTTGGCCTTGAGAATCTTCTTGACCCGGAGGGCCAGGTCGAGGGTCACCTGTTTCTCGACCACGTAGCCCACCGTGCCGGGGTCGGGTCCGCCGTGGCCGGGGTCGAGCACCACGATCGGCGCCGGCGGCTTGGGCTTGGGCGGCGGCGCGGCCTCGCCGCCTTCGGGGTGGAGCACGTCGAGGACGAGCCGGAAGTGCCCCTCGGGTCCCTCGAGCACGAAGGGCTTCTTCGCGCTGGCTCCGGGCTGCAGGTAGAGCTGGACCTCGGTGCCGTCGCCCGCAGGGGCGAGCACGATCCGCTCGACGGCGGCGTCGTCGAGCTTGAGCGTCTCAGGCTGGGTGGCAAGCCCCACCCGCACGCGGTAGACCGCACCCCCGGGCTCGGTCTCGTAGGTCGTGCCCAGGGGAAGCTCGAAGACGAAGCGGGTGAAGCCCTCGTCGGGGTGGGCGCCCCTGCGCAGCCAGGAGGGGGCGGCCCAGGCGAACCCGAAGAGGAGCGGGAGCATCCACAGCAGCCGGCGCATCTGGGGCGATTATAGCCAGCGCGAATGAGAGAACGCATCGCCCAGGGCGCGGCCAAGGGTAAACGCGTCCCTAGCCTCCCGCGCCTGAGAAGTGTAAGAATGGCGGAGTGTGCCCCGAAACGGGGCAGAAAGGGGGCAAGCCGTGGACTACCTAACGGAGTTGCAGGCGGGGATCACCGTCATCGTCTTCTTCTTCGTCGGCCTCGCGATCGTTTACGTGACGATCGGGATCGCCCGCTCGCTGGTAGGGGTCCGGCCCAAGCCCGAAGGCAAACTCGACGCCTACGAGTCCGGGGAGATACCCATCGGGGACGTGAACATCCGCTTCAACGTCAACTACTACATCTTTGCGCTGCTCTTCCTGCTCTTCGACGTGGAAGCGGCGCTCCTCTTCCCGTGGGCCGTGGCGTACGACAAGCTGGGCTGGCTGGGCTTCTTCGAGGCGGTGATCTTCATCGCCATCCTGGCGATGGGGCTCGTCTACGCCTGGCGCAGGGGGGTGCTCAAATGGGTCTACTAGGTTCCGACGAACGTCCGCGCGACATCATCCTGGGAACGCTCGACGACCTCATCAACATGGCGCGCAGCCGCAGCATGTGGCCGCTCACCTTTGGCATCGCCTGCTGCGCCATCGAGATGATGGCCACCTGGGACCCGAAGATCGACGCCGACCGCTTCGGGATGTTCTTCCGCAACACCCCGCGGCAGGCCGACGTGATGATCGTCTCGGGTACGGTCAACAAGAAACTGGCCAAGCGCCTGCGGCGCCTCTACGACCAGATGGCCGAACCCAAGTGGGTCATCTCGATGGGGGCCTGCGCCAACCAGGGTGGTCCGTTCCGCCAGGGCTACTCGGTGGTCGAGGGCGTGGACAAGATCGTGCCGGTGGACGTCTACATCCCCGGCTGCCCGCCGCGGCCCGAGGCGCTGTTGCAGGCCCTGCTGTTGCTGCGTGACAAGATCGCCGACCGCGAGCTGCGCTACAAGAAGCCGCGCGAGATCCCGACCGACTACGACGTCCTGGCCGAACCCGGCAAGGACGGGCGTCTGCCGGTGCTCTAGGAGGTGAACCGTGGAGCTTAGATTCAAGAAAGAACGCCTCTTCGACGAGGATGTCTACACGGTGCACCCCGACGACTACCGGGCGCTGTGCGAGCAGCTCAAGCAGGAGGGGTATGACTTTCCCCGCTCCGTTAGCGGCATCGACATGGGCTACGGGCTGCGGGTAACGCTACACCTAACGCGGATGCGCGACCTGGCCAAGGTGGCCGTGCGCACCGACGTTCCCTATGAAAACCCGGTGGTGGCCTCGGTGACCGACCTCTGGCCTGGCGTCGAGTGGTACGAGCGCGAGGCCTACGACATGCTCGGCATCCGCTTCCGCGGGCACCCCGACCTGCGACGCATCCTGCTCGAGGACGAGTGGGAGCTGCATCCGCTGCTCAAGCGCTACGACACCGGCGGCTACCCAATCCCGGGGTGGGAGCCGGCCCCCTGGCCCGATCCCGAGCCCTGGGCGCCCCCGCCGCCGCCGGAGCCGGAGGGCGGGGCGGACGCGGCCGAAGGAGGTGAGGCGAAGTGAGCACGATGAGCCTGGAACCCATGCCCGGCCGCACCGACGAGATGATCGTGAACATGGGGCCGCAGCACCCGGCCACCCACGGTGTGCTGCGGGTGGTGCTGGGGCTCGAGGGCGAGCGCATCACCCGCGCGGTGCCGCACATCGGCTACCTGCACCGCAACCACGAGAAAATCGAGGAGGCCCGTACCTACCCCATGGTGATCGCCTACACCGACCGCATGGACTACGTCTCGGGCACGCAGAACGAGCTGCCCTTCGTGCTGGCGGTTGAGGACATGCTGGGCATCGAGGTGCCCGACCGGGCCAAAAAGATTCGCACCATGTTCTTCGAGCTCTACCGCCTCGCCAGCCACCTGGTCTGGATGGGGACGGCGATGCTCGACCTGGGCGCGATCTCGCCTTTCCTCTATACCTTCTGGGACCGCGAGATCATCCTGGGCATCGTCGAGAAAACCGCGGGCGCACGCATGCTGCCCAACTACTACACCTTCGGCGGCGTGCGCCGCGACGTTCACCCCGACTTCTTCAAGGACGTGGCCGCCTTCCTCGACCACATGGAGCGGCGCATGGTGGACTACGAGCACCTGGTGCTCGAGAGCCCGGTGGTGCACGCGCGCACCAAGGGCGTAGGCGTGCTGAGCAGGGAGCGGGCCATCGCCCGCGGCGTCAGCGGCCCGGTGCTGCGCGCCAGCGGCGTGGCCTACGACGTGCGCAAGGCCTTCCCCTACGACGCCTACCCCGACGTCGAGTTCGAGATTCCCACCTCGCCCGACGGCGACACCTACGCCCGCTTCTGGGTGCGGTTCCAGGAAATGTACCAGTCGATCCGCATCCTGCGGCAGCTGGTGGAGATCACCCCCAAGACCGGGCCCCACAAGGGTAAGGCGCCGGCCCGCATCAAGCCCCCGGCGGGCGAGCGCTACCGTGCGGTGGAGAACAGCCGCGGCGAACTGGGCGTGCTGGTGGTCTCCGACGGCAGCGACAAGCCCTACCGGGTTAAGCACCGGGGTGCGGCCTTCTCGAACCTGCAGATCGTGCCCGACCTCTTCGTGGGCGCCAAGTTCTCTGACGCCATCGCGATCCTGGCGTCCCTCGACCCCGTCTTCGGGGAGATCGACCGTTAGGAGGTGGACCGGTGAGCCAGATTCCAATTCCCGAAGACCAGCACTTCCGGCCCCGGTTGATCGGTTACGACCCCGCGCGCAGCCGTCCGTGGCTCGAGCGCACCGTCTACTCGGCCTACGTCTTCGTCTTCTGGGCCATCGTCGTTGGTACCTACGCCGGCGTGCCGGCGCTCTTCGAGGCGCTGGGCTGGGACGTGGGCTGGGGCTTCGTGCTCATGCGCGCGGTGCAGGTCGTCCTGCTCTTCCTGCTCTCGGCGGTCATCGCGCTGCTGCTCATCCTGGTGCTGCGCAAGTACCTGGGTAAGGTGCAGGAGCGCTACGGCCCCATGCACTACGGCCCCGCCGGCGGTATCCAGACCATCTTCGACGCGCTCAAGCTGCTGGCCAAGGAAGACTTCGTTCCCGCTGCGGCCGACGTCCTCACCTTCCGGCTCGCGCCCGCGATCACCTTCGTGGCTAGCTTCGCCATGTTTGCGGTCATCCCCTTCGCCACCGGATGGGTGCTGGCCGACACCAACGTGGCGCTCATCTACCTGATCGCGGTCTCGACCCTCAGCGCCTACGGCGTGCTGCTGGGCGGCGTCTCCTCGGGCAACAAGTGGGCCCTCATCGGTGCGCTGCGTGCCGGCGCGCAGATGGTGAGCTACGAGATCCCGATGGCGCTCGTCTTCCTCACCGTGGCCGTCTGGACCGGCTCGCTCTCGCTCGGGGGGATTGTGGACGCCCAGATGGGGCTTTGGAACGTGATCCCACTGGCGCTGCCCTTCGTGCTCTACGTGATCGCCAGCCTCGCCGAACTCAAGCACATCCCCTTCGACTTCCCCGAGGCCGAGTCGGAGCTGATCGCGGGCTACAACGTGGAGTACTCGGGGATGAGCTTCGCCTTCTTCTTCCTGGCGGAGTTCGTCGAGCTTTTCCTGCTGCCGGCGCTGATCGTGATCCTCTTCTTCGGCGGCTGGCACGGGCTGCTGTTCGGGCTCGAGCCCGGCAGCCTGGCGGCGGGGGCGCTCGAGAGCCTCTACTTCACGCTCAAGACCGCGGTCTGGGTTTGGATCTTCCTCTGGATCCGCGCCACCCTGCCCCGCTACCGCGACGACCAGCTGATGGAATTCGCCTGGAAGGCGATGATACCCCTGGCCCTCTTTGGACTGGTACTGGCGGCCTACCTGCGCCTGATCTGGAGGTAAGATGAGCCTTTTGCAAGAAGTCTGGCAAGCCGTAAAGGCCATCGGTACCGGGATGGCCACGGTGCACAAGCGCGTCCACGAGGAAGCGCCCACCGAGTTCTACCCCTACGTGAAGCCCGAGCTGCCTCCGGTCTCGGTGCAGTCGCTGGCGCTGGTGGAGAACGAGGACGGCTCGGAGCGTTGCATTGTCTGCCTGCAGTGCGAGCGTGCCTGTCCGGCGCAGGTGATCACCATCGAGCGCCACCGCAACCCCGAGGGCAAGGGCTTCCTCATCGACCGCTTCGACATCGACCTCGTCAACTGCATGTACTGCGCCGCCTGCGTGGAGGCCTGCCCGGTCAGCTCGATCGTGACCATCCAGGACTTCGAGATGTCCACCTACGATCTCAGGACGCTCAAGGCGGACATCGACTTCCTGCACGAGCAGGCGCGGCGGGCGCGCCAGTGGTACAGCCCCAAGTTCGGCGTGGAGATCCGCACCGACGACGGGCGCATCGAGAAGGCGCCGCCGGAGATGCAGCCCGGAGGGCTGGCCGAGATCCTGAAACCGGCCGAGGAGGTGGACTCGTGAGCCTGACCGCGTTCTACGTACTGGCGGCCTTCATCCTCATCTTTGCCGTGCTGGCGGTGACCACCGCCAACATGGTGCGGGCCGCCTTGAGCCTGGCCGTGACCTTCTTCCTGGTCGCGGGGCTCTACCTGCTCCTGGGCTCGCCCGCGCTGGCCGCGATCCAGTTCATGGTCAACGCCTCGGCGATCCCGATTATGACGCTCTTCATCATCATGATGACCCAGTCGCGCACCAGCCCTGCGCCGCGCACCTGGCAGCTGGTCGCGGGCTTTCTGGCCGCGGCCGCGGCACTCGTTTTCTTCAAGGGCGCGGTGGGCCACGGCGACGGCCAGATCACCCCGGTGAGCCCCGAGACGCTCGGCGTCAACCTGCTGCAGGCGGCGCTGCTGCCCTTCGAGGTGGCCTCGCTGCTGCTGCTGCTCGCGATGGTGGGCGCGATCGTGCTCGCCCGAAGGAGGGCCGACTGATGGTAACGCTGGGACACTTCCTCCTGCTTTCCGGCCTCTTGATGGTCATCGGGCTCTATGGCGTGCTCACGCGCCGCAACCTGATCGCGGTGCTGATGTCGGTGGAGATCCTGCTCAACGCCGCCGCCCTGGCCTTCGCCAGCGTGGCCGCCTACCGCGACCCGCAGATCTTCGCGGGGCAGGTCTTCGCGCTCTTCATCATCGTGGTGGCCGCGGCCGAGCTCTCCATCGGCTTCGCGATCCTCTTGAACGTATACCGCACCCACGGTGCCGTCACAGACGACGCCATCAGCGAGATGCGCGGATAAGGAGGCGAATGTGAGCTACGTTGAACTAAGCTACTGGATTCCGCTGCTGCCTGCGCTGGGGTTCGTGGTGCTCATCCTCTTCGGGCGCTCGCTGCCGGGACGCAGCTCGGGGTGGATCGCCACCGCGGTGATGGCGGTCGTGGCAGTGCTCTCGCTGGGGCTGCTCTACGACGTGATGCTGGCTGCCCCCGGCTGGGACCTGGCCGCGCTCCTGGGCGGGCACCACGAGGAGGCGCTGGCCAAGGCGGGTTCGCCCGACTTTCCCTTCCGGCTCGAGTGGAACTGGCTCGCCATCCGCGGGGAGGCCGGGATTCCCCTGGTCATCTACATCGACGCGCTGGCCGCGGTGGTGACCGCGATGGTGGCGCTGGCCTCGCTTTTCATCCACCTCTTCTCGGTCGGCTACATGGACGGCGAGGAGCGTTACCCCACCTTCTTCGCCTACCTCCAGCTCTTCAGCGCCGCCATGCTGGCCTTCGTGCTGGCGGGCAACTTCTTCCACTCGCTCCTCTCCTGGGAGGTCATGGGCCTGATGAGCTACCTGCTCATCGGCTTCCTTTACAAGAAGAAGACCGCCCAGCAGGCGCAGAAGAAGGCCTTCATCACCACCAAGCTGGCCGATCTGGGCTTCATGCTGGGTCTCTTCTGGCTCTACCTGCTGGTGGGCAACTTCGACCTCGCCGACCTGGCGAGCGAGCAGACTCTGGCCATGATCGGCACCGGCGCCGCGGCGGCGGTGGGCCTGCTCGTCTTCGTGGCGGCGATGGGCAAGAGCGCCCAGTTCCCGCTGCATGTGTGGCTTCTGGACGCGATGGAGGGCCCCACGCCGGTCAGCGCCATGATCCACGCGGCGACGATGGTGGCCGCGGGCGTCTACCTGACCGCGCGCTTCTACCCGCTGCTCATCCATGGCGACGTGCTGTGGGTGGTGGCGCTGGTGGGGGCATTCACGGCCCTCTTCGCCGCCATTCTGGCGCCCGCCTTCGCCGACGTGAAGAAGATCCTGGCCTGGTCCACGGTGAGCCAGCTCGGCTACATGTTCCTGGGTCTGGGCGTCTTCGGTTGGGCCGCGGCGATGTTCCACCTGGTGGCCCACGCCTTCTTCAAGGCACTCTTGTTCCTCGGCTCCGGCTCGATGATTCACGGGGCCAAGACCCAGGACATCTTCGAAATGGACCAGCTCAAGAAGTACATGCCCTGGACTTACTGGACCTTCCTCATCGGGGCGCTGGCGCTGATGGGCATCCCGCCCTTCGCCGGCTTCTGGTCGAAGGACCTTATCCTCCACGCCGCCGAGGAGCACGCCAAGGCGCTTTGGCTGATGGGCCTGACCGCGGCCTTCTTCACCGCCTTCTACACCACCCGCATGATCGTGATCGCCTTTCACAAGCCGGCGATGCCCAGCCCCTGGAAGGCGGCGGAATGGACGCGCGGCGCGCCCTGGCTCAACCTGGGCCCGGACGAGGCCGAGCCCGACCCCAGCCCGCCCGAGGGGCACCACCCTCACGAGTCGGGCGTCGAGATGATCACCGCGCTGGTGGCGCTGGCGGCGCTGAGCTTCTTCGTGGGGCTCTGGGGCAGTCCGCTGGGTGGCTACGGGCTGCTGACGCTGGTCTACTGGGGTGAGATGCCCGAGATCCTGCCCGCGTCCAAACTGATGATGGGCTACCTTACTGGCACGCTGGTGGCGCTTTCGGGTGTGGCCCTGGCCTGGTTCTGGTACAGCACCGATCCGCTGCGCCAGCGCGCGCCGGTCTGGCTCACGCGCATGCTGCAGCGGCGCTTCTACATCGACGAGTTCTACTACCAGGTGGTCGGGCGGATCGCGCAAGCGCCCACCTACGTGCTCGCCTTCGTGGATCGCTACCTGGTGGACGGGCTGGTGGACCTCGTGGGTTACTCGACCCAGGTGGCCTCGGCCTTCCTGCGTCATCTGCAGAGCGGCCGCTTCGCGACCTACGCGCTCTACATGCTGCTCGGGGCGCTGGCGCTCTACGTGGGAGGTGTGCGGTGACCCTGCTCCTGATCTTCCTACCCATCGTGGCTGCCGCCTTCGTCGGCCTGATCCACGACCCGCGCGCCGAGGCAGCCAAGCGCACGGCGCTGGGCGTGGCGCTCTTCACCCTGCTCGCGAGCCTGTGGGTCTACGTGGCCTACCCGGTCTCCTACGGTGGGTTCGTGGGCGAGGTCAAGTTCGACTGGCTGCCGCTGGTGGGCTCGAGCTTCCACGTGGGCCTCGACGGGCTGAGCCTGCCTTTCGTGGCGCTCACCCCGCTGCTCACTGCGGTGAGCGTGCTCGCCAGCTGGCGCAAGACCGACAAGGGCCTCTTCGCCCTGATGCTGCTCCTCCAGGGTGCTTTGGTGGGCGTCTTCGCCGCGCTCGACCTGATCGTCTTCTTCCTCTTCTTCGAGGCCGTGCTGGTGCCGATGTACTTCATGATCGCGCTGTGGGGTTACGAGGAGCGGCGCTACGCGGCGGTCAAGTTCCTGCTCTACTCGCTGGTGGGCTCGGTCCTCATGCTGGCGGCGATGCTGGCCACGGCCTACCTGGCCGCGCCGGCGCTGGGCCGGGTCAGCTTCGACTACCTGGACCTGGTGAGCGTGGCCGGCTACCTGGCGCTCCTGCCGGCGGCGGGCTGGCTCTTCTGGGGCTTCGCCCTCGCCTTCCTCATCAAGCTGCCGGCGGTGCCGCTGCACACCTGGCTGCCACACGCGCACACCCAGGCGCCCACCGCGGGCTCGATCTTCCTGGCCGGGCTGCTCCTCAAGATGGGTGGCTACGGTCTCATCCGCTTCAACCTGGCGCTCTTCCCGGGGGAGCTCGAGCGCTTCTCGGGCGTGCTCGCGGCCGTTGCTCTCGTTTCCATTGTCTACGGCGCCTATGTCACGCTCGCCCAGCGCGACCTCAAGCGCCTCATCGCCAACTCCTCGGTCAACCACATGGGCTACGTCCTGCTGGGCATCGCCTCGATGACCGCGATCGGGTTGCACGGCGCGGTCTACCAGATGGTGGCCCACGGCGTGATCACCGCCCTGATGTTCCTCATGGTCGGCCTGCTGGCCGACCGCACCCACACCCGCGAGATCGCGGCGATGAAGGGCGTCTACAACGCCGCGCCCAAGCTGGGGGCGATCCTCTGGCTGGCGCTTCTGGGCGGCCTGGGGCTTCCCGGCCTGGCGGGCTTCTTGGGCGAGTTCCAGAGCCTTTGGGGCGGCTTCCTGGGTGAGGTGACGCGCCCCTACGTCTGGTGGGCGGTCTTCGGCATCGTCATCCTCGCTGGCGCCATGCTCTGGACGATCCAGCGGGTGTTGCTGGGTAAGGCCGAGGGCGAGATGGAGGACCTGAACGTCGTCGAGATCGCCGCGGCCGCGCCGCTCGTCTTCCTGGCGGTGCTGCTCGGCCTGGTGCCGGCGGCGCTGACGCCCTGGATCGACGCGGGCGTGCAACCCCTACTCACCCTGGTGCAGGAGGTGCTGAAATGACCCTGGCGGTGATCCTAATCCTGGCGCTGGGCGGGTTGGTGCTGGCCCTGATCGCGCCCAACTTCGACGACCGGCCGGGGGCGCTGGGGGCGATCAGCGGCACGATCTTCGGGGCCACCCTGCTCCTCGGGCTTGGCGCCGCTGGCGAGACCGGCACGCTCTACGGTGCGATCCAGCTCGGCCCCACCACGGCGCTGGCGATCGTGCTCCTCAGCCTGGTGGGCCTGCTCGTGGCCGCGGGCGCGACGATCCGCGAGGGCGGCTTCGCCCTCGGCAGCGGCGAGGTGCACGCGCTGGTGATGTGGGGCGTGCTCGGCGGCATCCTGCTCGTGGGCTCGGTGCACCTGCTCATCTTCTACCTGGGGCTCGAGCTCTCGGCCTACAGCACCTACGTGCTCGTCGGCTACAACCGCGAGCGCCGCTTCGGCACCGAGGCCGCGGCCAAGTACATGATGCTGGGCGCGGTCGGCTCGGCGCTGCTGCTCTTTGGCATGGCCCTCGTCTACGCCGAGACCGGCAGCATCGGCTACCCCGGCATCGCCCTCGGGCTCGCCTACAACACCACCCCGCTGGCGCTGGGCGGCCTGGCGCTGATGCTGGTGGGCCTGGGCTTCAAGCTCGCCTGGGTGCCCTTCCACGCCTGGGCGCCCGATGCCTACCAGGGCTCCTTCCCGCTCATGGCGGGCTTCCTCAGCGTGGCCCCCAAGACCGCGGTGGCGCTGGGGCTGGCGGTGCTGCTCAGCCGCGCCTTCGGCGGGGCTTCCTCGCCGGTGGTGGGCTGGATCACGGGCCTGGCGCTCGTCTCGGTGGTGCTGGGCAGCCTCTGGGCGCTCTTGCAGGCCGACCTTAAGCGGCTGCTGGCCTACTCCACCATCGTGCACATGGGCTTTCTGGGCCTGGCGCTCGCCACCGTGAGCCTCACCGGCTACGTGGCCGTCGCCTACTACCTGCTCGCCTACATCGTCACCAGCCTGGGCCTCTTCTTCGCGCTCGAGGCGCTGGAGGCGCGGGGCGTGCCCTCGACCATCGCGGGCTGGAAAGGGCTGGGTCGTCGCAGCCCGCTCGTGGGCGTGCTCGTGGCCATCTTCGTCCTCTCGCTAGCGGGCGTGCCGCTGCTAGCGGGCTTCTTGGCCAAGCTCTACGTCTTCGCCGCGCTGGCCGAGGCGCAGGCCTGGACCGCGCTGGTCGTGGCCGTGGTGATGGTCGTGCTCGGCTACTATTTCTACTTCCGCATCCTCGCCGCGGTCTTCCTCGAGGAGCCGGGCGAGGAGGCGCAGGCGCTCGAGATCTCGCCCACCGCGCTCAGCCTCATGGTGGTGCTGGCGGTGGCCGTGATCGCGCTGGGCGTCTGGCCCCAGTCGGTGCTGGGCTGGTTGCAGCAGGCCGTGGCCGGTCTGCTCTAGAAGCTGGTCCTTTCCGCCCCCGGCCGCGTGCGGCCGGGGGCATTTCATGCCCTTCACCCGCGCCGGCGCTATCCTAAGGCCATGCGACGCGCCCTTTCGCTAGCGACGCTGCTGCTCGTGCTCACCGCGGCGCAGTTCGCGGCGCTGTCCATCGAGCCCTACGGCGATTCGGTCTACGACCTCGCCACCGGCGTGACAACGCTGCCCCAGGGCGGGGTGATCCGCGACAACGCCCACGACCTGAGCATCGACGCGACCTATATCGAGTACGTCGAGGGCGACTACATCAGCGCCCGCGAGGCCAAGATGGCCACCGAGAAGGTGCGCTTCGCTGCCGAGCGGATGCGCTACCTGCCCGAGCGTGAGGAGGTTCGGCTCGAGGGCGGGGTGCGCTTCGACAGCGACCGGATTGAGGGGCTCACCGCCGAGCGCGGCTGGATCGACCTCAAGGCAGGGGTGGCCGTGGTGGAGGGCTCCGTGCGCGCGGTTACGCCCGAGCTCACCGCGGCGCGGCTGGTGGCCGACTACCGGGCCGGCGAGGTGCTGCTCGTAGCCCCCTACACCTACCAGGATGCCCAGCTTGGCGTGACCCTGCGGGGCCAGAACCCCGAGAAGCCACTCTACCTGCGCTTCGACACCGAGACCGGCGAGGTGCGGGCAAGCAGCCAGCTCCCGCCCGAGGCGGCCGAACGCCTGCTGCCCTACGCCAAGAAAGCGCTCCCCAATGAGCCTTTAGAATGAGCGGGTGAGACGCGCCTTAGCCCTCCTGCTCGTCGCCTTCGGCCTGGCCTGGGCTGCGGGCTGCGCGGACCGCGACGTGGTGCTCGAGCTCGAGCGCCCGCCCCTGGTGCTGGCTGGAGACGGCTTCGAGTTCAACGGCGAGGCGCTGGTCTTTAGCGAGCGCGCCTGTTTGGAAGACGCCTCGGGCGCGCTGGAGGCCGAGCGCATCGTCTACGACCGCGTGCGCGGGGTGCTGGAGGCCGAGCGTGTGCGCGGGACGGTGCAGGGGTGGCGGGTGGCCGCCGAGCGGCTGGTCGGCGACGCCGAGCGACTGGTCTTCGAACGGGCCACCTTTTCCCGCGGCGACGCGACGCTCACCGCCGCGCGCGCGACGGTGGAAGGTGGTACGGTGTGGCTCGAGGCTGTGGCCGCGGCTACCTCGCGCTACCGCTTCCGGGCCGAGCGCGGCCGGATCGAGGACGACGTCTTCGTGGCCGAGGGGGTATGGAGTACGCCCTGCGCCTGCGGTCAGGCGATCGAGCTACTGGCCCAGCAGGCGACCTTTCGCTTTGCGGACGGGCGGCTTTTGCTCGACCGGAGCACCTTCCGGCTCTACGGTGCGTCGCTGGCCCGGCCCGAGGAGCTGCGGGTGGACCTGAACGAGCCCCTCGACCTGCAGTTTCCATTGCGCTTTAGCTACGGAAACGGTTGGAACTTTGGGGTGGAGGGGCTGCCGCTTCCCGCCAAGGGCGAGGCGTTCGGGCGCTGGCGCACCCGCCTTACGCTCATGGCTGAGAACGTAGGGGGTGCGCTAGTCGTGGATAAGACCGAGGCCGTGCGCCTGGCGGTGGACTACCGGGGGCCGGACGGAACGGTACGCTTTGGCCTGCGGCCGGTGCGCACCTGGGACGGCGCGTTCTGGCGCGAGCGGGTCGAGCCCGACGTGCGCCTTGCGGACGGCCCGCTCGACTTCCGCATCGGCTGGTCGCGCGGCCTGAACCGCTCCGTGGCGTCGTTCACGCTCGCGCGGACCCTCGACCTGGGCGGGTTGCGGCTACGCCCCTTCGCGCGGCTGGCCCACGAGGAGCGGACCGGTCTGGCCGCGGGCGCGGCGGGAACGATAACGGCCTTCGAGCGGCGTGTGGGTTCGTTTTCCACCCGCCTGGAGCTGCCCTTCGCTGCGGCGGTCTACCCCGACGCCGCCCCCTACGCCTGGGGCGGCGGACGGCTCGAGCTCGCTTACGGCGACGGGCTGAAGCTTCGTCTCGAGGCCTACGACGCCTACGGGCTGCCCCGGTACGGCTACGAGGCGCGCGGGGCGCGGCAGCGGGTCGCGTTCGAGGCCGGGCGCGCGCTCCGGGTGGCCGTCGGTTTCCGGCGCGAGCTGCGCTACGACCTAGCCGCGGGCGCGGTGAGCCGCGACGACCGGGTCTACTCCGCCCGGCTGGGCTACGGCGGTGCCGCGGCGTCCTGGCGGCTCGAGCAGAGGCGCGACCCCGGAGGGGCGCTGCAGCGCGCCGACGAGCGCTGGACGCTCGCGGCGGCGCGCGCAGGGAGCGAGCTGGAGCTCGCCTGGTGGCGCGGTTGGGACGGCGGCGCGCTGGATTACAGCGAGCTGCGCCTCGGCTACCGGCCGGCCGCGCCCGACTGCGCCGGCGGCTGGGCGCTCGCGCCCTCGCTGGGCTGGGACCTCTTGCAGGGCCGGGTGAGCCGGGCGGGGCTCGAGCTCACCCTCAACGACTGCTGTTTTACCTGGACGCTGAGCTACCAGGCGGTTTACGTTCCCCAGCTGCCGGGTGAGGCCGCACAGCAGAACGTGCGCTTCGGTGTCAGGCTTCGCTAGTGGGGTTGAGATGGTGCACCCGGGGCCGCGGGTCGAAGCTGCGGTCTTCGGGCAGGAGGCGCCGCTTTTTCGCCCGGGCGTAGGCACGGTCCCACAGCTTACAGTGGGCGCAGACCGCGCCGGTGGTGACCGAGCCGCAGCGCTCGCAGCGGCGCAGCTCCACCTCGCCCTCGGCGAGGCCCGCCTTCAGCACCGGCTGCACCTTCTTCAGGTACTGCTCGAGGAAGACCTGCTTGGTGCCGGGCATGCGGGTCTCGAGCCGGTTGAGTACGTCCTTGTAGAGCAGGCTCTTAGCCCCCTCGGCGTGGGGGCACTCTTCGTGCTGGTACTCGATGCCGGCGAGGAAGGCGTAGGCGGCTACCTCGCGCTCGGTGAAGGTGTAGAGCGGCTTGATGCGCCGGGCCAGCCCCTCGCGCCCCTCGAGCATCGGCCCCTGGCGCACCAGCGCGTCTAGTTGCCAGTGGCTCACGTTGCCCAGCAGGGTGGCGGCCTCGTCGTCGAGGTTGTGGCCGGTGGCCACGACGTTGAAGCCCTCTTCCTCGGCCGCGCGGTTCATCAGGTAGCGCTTGGAGAGGCCGCAGCCGCTGCAGGCGGCGCGGCCGGTGGCCTGGGCAAGCTCGGGGATGGTGAGGCCGAAACTTTCGCGCACGTCCACAACGATCAACTCGAGCCCACGTTCGCGGGCGAAGGCTTTGGTCGTTTCCAGCGCCCGCTCGGAGTAGTCGCCAATGCCCAACTGGATGTGAAAGCCGGTGGCGGCGTGGCCCAGGCGGGTGAGCGTGTCCCAGAGCACCAGCGAGTCCTTGCCGCCGCTCACGGCAACGAGCACCCGGTCGCCGGGCCGGATCATCCGGTGGCGTTTGATGTTGCGCCGGGCTTCGTTCACGAACCACTCGCGGTAGTGTTCCGCGCAAAAGGCCTGATTGCGCCGGCGCACCTCCATCTGCGCGGGCGCGCCGCAAACCGAGCACTTCACGCCCCGCCCCCGGAGATGGCGCGGATGACCTCCACGGTCTCGCCGTCCTCCACCCGCGCGTCGGGCGTGAGCAGCTCCCGGCCTCGGGCCACGATTACGCCCTCGGGGTCTATGTCGAGCCGCTCGAGCAGCTCGCGCACGGTGAGCGGCCCCTTGAGTTCACATTCTTCCTTTTGCGGTGTCCGCAAGATCACCTTCACGGCCGTACCTTAGCACAGTGGCGGGGTGCGGGGCCTTGGTGGAATCCTCACCCGTGCCCGATATACTTAGCCATGGACGTTGCTTCGTACAAGCGTTTGCTGGCCGTGGCCCGCGGCGAGGCCGAGCCCGACCTGGTGCTCACCGGCGCCCGGGTCGTCGACGTCTTCTCGGGGCGCGTGTTTGAGGGGAACGTGGCCCTGGCCGGGGGGCGCATCGCCGGCGTGGGGGATTACAGCGGGCCCCGCACCGAGGACCTGGGCGGGCGCTACCTGGCGCCCGGCTTCATCGACGCCCACGTGCACCTGGAGTCGAGCATGGTGCGCCCGGCGGAGTACGCCCGGGCGGTGGTGCCGCGCGGCACCACCACGGTGGTCAGCGACCCCCACGAGATTGCCAACGTAACCGGCACGGCCGGGATCCGCTACATGCTTGAGGCAAGCGAAGAGCTGCCCCTCGACGTGCTCGTCAACCTGCCCAGCTGCGTGCCCGCCTCGCACCTCTCGACCAGCGGCGCCGAGCTCGCCGCGGCCGACCTGCTGCCCTTCTTGGAGCACCCGCGGGTGCTGGGCCTGGCCGAGTTCATGAACGTCCCCGGCGCGGTTGGAGGCAGTCCTGACGCGGTGGAAAAACTGCTGGGTTTTCGCGGCCGTCCGATAGACGGGCACGCCCCCGGTGTGCGAGGAAAAACGCTGGCCGCTTATGTTGCCGCTGGGCCCTGGAGCGACCACGAGTCGGTGTCGCCAGACGAGGTTTTGGAAAAGGTGGCCGCAGGGCTTTATGCCTTTTTGCGCGAGGGGACCGCGGCGCGCAATCTCGAAGACCTCCTGCCCGCGGTGAACGCGGCCACGGCGCCGCGGCTGGCGTTCTGCTCCGACGACCGCCACCCGGCTGAACTCCTGGGCGAGGGGCACGTGGACCACATGCTGCGTCGGGCGGTAGCCGGCGGGGTGGACCCGCTGCTCGCTTTGCGCATGGCCACCCTCAGCGCCGCCGAGGCCTTCGGGCTGCGCGACCGCGGGGCGGTGGCGCCGGGCCGCTGGGCCGACCTGGTGGCGCTGGACGACCTGGAAGGCTTCCGGGTGCGCGCGGTCTGGTTCCGCGGGCGCAAGGTGGCCGAGGACGGCCGGCCCCTTTTCGAGGCGGCCCCGGTGGCCGACGAAACGGCCGTGCGCGACACCGTGCGTGCAGACCTCGCGCCGCTCGACCTGGGCGTGCCGGCGTGCGGCGGCGGGTTGCGGGTCATCGTGGCGCACGAGGGACAGCTCATCACCGACGAGGAGGTCGTGGAGCCCCGCGTCGAGGAGGGGCTGGTGGTGGCCGACCCGGCGCGCGACCTGGCCAAGCTGGTGGTGCTCGAGCGCCACGGCAACGGGGGCGGCTACGGCGTGGGCTTCGTGCGCGGACTGGGGCTCGAGCGCGGCGCCATCGCCGGCAGCGTGGGGCACGACAGCCACAACCTCACCGCTGCAGGGATGGACGACCTTTCCATGCGCACCGCCCTTCGCGCCCTGGCGGAGGCGGGCGGCGGTTACGCCGCGGCGCTGGGCGAGGAGGTGCTGGGGCTGGTTCCCCTGCCCATCGCCGGGCTGATGTCCGACGCCCCCATCGAGCGGGTGCGGGAGCAGATGGACGCCCTCTTGCACGTTACCCACACGCACCTGGGCGCGCGCTCGCGCGACCCCTTCATGCAGCTGGCGTTCTTGCCGCTCGAGGTGATTCCCCACCTCAAGCTCACCGACCGCGGCCTGGTGCGCGACTTCGATATCGTGGACCTCTGGGCCTAGATCGAGCGCCTGAGCGGCGCGAGCGCGTTCAAAACGTCGTTTTCCTCGAAGGGCTTACGGATGTGCTGCACCCGCAGGTTGCGCACCCACAGCCCCCGCGGGGGCTGCTCGCTGATGACCCACAGCGGCACGAAGCGGCCGCCGGAGGTCTGACGCACCTGGCGCGCCCGCCCGGCCAAGTCGTCGCCTTCGATCAGCACCGCGGCGGGCCGCTTGCGTTCCATCATGCGCTGCATGCGCTCGGCGTTGGGGGCGATGAGGGTGCGGAAGCGTTCGCGCTCGAGCAGCACGAAAAGCAGCCTCCGCACCAGGCTCGACTCGGCCCAGATGAGCACGAGCGGGTCTTCGGGGGCCACCGTTGCCGGGCGCAACAGCCCCCGGCTCTTGAGCTCGTAGAGCAGGTGGAAGGCGTGCTCCTCGGGCAGCCCGGCCTCCACCGCCAGGCTGCGGGCGCGGTGGGCGCCGTCGGCGAGCTCGAGCAGTTGCCAGGCCTCGCGCGGCAGCGAGTGACGGGTGGGGTCGCCGGCGAGCACGAGCACCTCGTCGGGCTCCACGCTGCCCCGGTGCCACTCGTCGAGGCGGCGCGCTGCTTCCAGCACAGCAGCCCGCGTCTCGAGCGTGTGGGGCAGGGGCACCTGCGAGGCATCGTCGCCGGCGCCCTCGGCCACGAAGGTGCCTTCTTGCCAGCCCAGCATGGTGGCGATGGCCTCGATGACCTGCGAGAAGAGCGCCTCGCGCAGGTCTTGCTCAGTGATCAGCTTCTTGCTTAGCGCCAGCTGACCCAGGGGCGTGCCGGGGTTCTCGCTGCGCTGGAGTAGGACGAGGTCCTGTACTTCCTTGAGGGTGATGTAGCCCAACCGCACCAGGTACTCGCCTAGGTGCGGCCCGGGCTCGGTGCGAGCGTAGACCATGCGCCCCACGTTGAGGTGGATGCGCCCCCAGCCCTCGCGCGCCTTGACCGTGACCACGGCCGAGCGCTTGGCCGCTTCGAGGGCCTTGAGCAGCTCGCCCAGGTCAAGCTCCTTGAGCGTTCCCTTGATCATGCGTCCTCGAACAAACCCCGCGGACCCTCGGGCGGGGGCAGGCCCAGGTGCGTGTAGGCGCGTGCGGTGGCCACCCGCCCTCGGGGGGTGCGCTGGATCAGGCCCAGCTGGATCAGGTAGGGCTCGTGCACCTCCTCCAGCGTCGCCGGATCCTCGTGCATGGCGGTGGCCAGCGTTTCGAGCCCCACCGGCCCGCCGGCGAACTTGGTGATGATCGTCTCCAGAATGCGGCGGTCGCGGGCCTCCAGCCCCAGCTTGTCGAGCCCCAGCGCGTCCAGCGCCTGACGGGTGCGCGCGAGCGAGACCACCTCTTCACCGGCCACCTCGGCGTAGTCGCGCACGCGGCGGAATAGCCGCTTGGCCACGCGCATGGTACCGCGGCTGCGGCGGCCGATCTCGAGCGCCGCCTCGTGCTCGATGGCGATGTCCATCAGCCGGGCGTCTCGCTCCACGCCGCGGGCCAGCTCCTCTTCGGTGTAGAACTCCAGGTGCTCCACGATCCCGAAGCGGCTGCGCAGCGGTCCCGAGATCAGCCCCGGACGGGTGGTGGCCCCGATCAGGGTGAAGCGCGGCAGGTCGAGCCGGATCGTCCGCGCCGCCGGACCCTGGCCGATGACGATGTCGATCTTGAAGTCCTCCATCGCCGGGTAGAGGTGCTCTTCGGCGGTGCGGCTGAGCCGGTGGATCTCGTCGATGAAGAGGACGTCGCCCTCCTCCAGGCTGTTGGTGAGGATGGCCGCCAGGTCGCCCGGTTTTTCGATGGCCGGACCCGAGGTGACGCGGATGTTCACCCCCAGCTCGGCGGCGATCACGTGGGCCAGCGTGGTCTTGCCCAGCCCCGGCGGGCCGAAGAGGAGCAGGTGGTCCAGCGGCTCGCCCCGTTGTTTGGCGGCCTGCAAATAGACGGCCATCTTGGCCTTGAGCCGCTCCTGGCCGACGTAGTCGTCCAGGCGCTCGGGGCGCAGGGTCAGGTCCAGCTCCACGGATCCATGATAACCGCCCACCCGCAGCTGAACCCAACCGCCCCACGGCGGTCGCTATACTTGGCTTATGTCCAACCCCCTGCGGGCGTACCTGCGCGACCTCACGCAGACCCTAAAGCAGGGTGACGCGCGCGAGGAGTCCTTCTACCCTGCGTTGGAACGTCTGTTGGAAGCGCTGGGGCCCGAGCTGGGGCATTCCAAGCTCGACGTGACGACCCTGCCCAAGAAGACCGAGGCCGGCAACCCCGACTTTCGCGTATGGGACGGCGCAGGAAAGATCATCGGTTACGTAGAGGCCAAGAAGCCCGGGGATAACCTGGACGCGGTAGCCCAGTCGGAGCAGCTGCGGCGCTATCGTGGTACTTTTCCCAACGTAGTCCTGACCGACTTTTTCACCTTCGTTCTCTACCGCGAAGGTCAGGAAATCGCGCGGGCTACCCTAGCGTAGCTGCCTCCGGCGCTCATGGGGCGCACGCCGCCGTTGCACGATGAAGAGGGCTTTTTAGACCTGCTCCGTCGCTTTTTCGACTACGCCCTGCCAGAAAAGATAGGGGCGAGGCCGCTGGCCGAGCGGCTGGCGCGGCTCACCCGCTTCTTGCGCGACCAGGTGATCGCCACCGAGCTGGCCGAGGGCAAAAAGAGCCCGCTCTATGGCTTCCTCGAAGTTTTCAAGAAGACCCTGATCGCCGACCTGAAGGCCGAACAGTTTGCCGACCTTTTCGCCCAGACCCTTACCTATGGCATGTTCGCCGCCCGCATTCGGGCCCGTGAACAGTTCAACCGCAAACTGGCCTACGACTACATACCCCACACCCTGGGCGTCTTGCGCGAGGTCTTCAGGTACATCTCGCTGGCCGACCTGCCCAAGCACCTAGAGGTGACGCTCGACGAGATCGCCGCCGTGTTGCAGGCGGCCGACGTTGCGGGAATTCTCGAAGAGTACCAGAAGACCCACCACAGCACCGACCCCATCGTTCACTTCTACGAAACGTTTCTGGCCGAGTACGACCCGACGCTTCGTGAGCGCCGGGGCGTTTACTACACCCCGGAGCCGGTGGTGCGCTACATCGTGGAGAGCGTGCACCACATCCTCAAAACCCGCTTCGGTGCGCCTTTGGGTCTGGCGGACGGCGAGCGACCGGTAACGTTACTGGACCCGGCGGCGGGAACCCTTACCTTTCCGGCCATGGCGGTGGAGCGAGCGGCCGAAGAGTACCGCGATACCTGGGGAAGCGCGGGCGTGCAGGGGATGATCAAGAACCATGTGCTCCCCAACTTTTTCGCCTTTGAGCTGATGATGGCGCCCTACGCCGTGGGCCACCTGAAGATCGGCCTGGTGCTCGAAGCGCTGGGCTATGAGCTGGCCGAAGAGCAGCGCTTCAACCTGTACCTGACCAACACACTGGAGATGGAAACCCTGCCCGGCAGCAGCGACCCCATTCTCAGCGCACTTTCGGTCGAAAGTAAACTGGCCAGTGAGGTCAAGCAAGAAAAGCCAATACTGGTCATTCTCGGTAACCCGCCCTACTCGGGCCATTCTGCAAATAAAAACAAATGGACTGAAAAACTTCTCAAAGAAGATTGGAAGGGTGCGTCGAGCTATTTCAAACTAGACGGGGAGCAAATAAAAGAGCGGCAAATAAAATGGCTCCATGATGACTACGTGAAGTTCTTGCGCTTCGCTCAGTGGAAGATCGCCCGCCACGGCGAGGGCGTGGTGGCGATGATTACCAACCACTCCTACCTCGACAACCGCACCTTTCGCGGCATGCGCCAGAGCCTGCTCGAAACCTTTGACGAAATTTATATCCTCAACCTGCACGGCAACAGCAAGAAAAAGGAAAAAGCGCCGGACGGCGGGCCCGACGAAAACGTGTTCGATATCCAGCAGGGCGTGGCCATCGGCTTGTTCGTCAAGAGCGGCCAGGCCGGCGAGAAAAAGGTCCGTTACGCCGATTTGTGGGGCCGCCGCGCTGAAAAATACCGCTGGCTGAGCGAACATGCGCTGGAAAACACGCCGTTCGAGCCACTAGAGCCGGTATCACCTTTTTACTTTTTCGTTCCGCGCAAGACCGAGGGCATCGAGCACTACCGCGAGTGGCCGCAGATAGACGAGCTGCTGCCGGTGAACAGCGTGGGCATAGTGACCGCGCGCGATAAGCTGGCAATTGCCGAAAGCGCCGAAGAAATGCGTCGCAGGCTCGTGCAGATCGAAAACCTTGATGAAGGCGTGATACGAAGCGCCTACAAGCTTAGTAAGAAAGCTTATAGGAGCGTTCGCGACGACCTTGCAGATGGGTGGTCGGAGGACCACATCGTCCGCATTCTTTACCGGCCGTTTGATCTGCGCTGGACCTACTACTCCGGGCAGGGGTTTTTAGAACGCCCAATACTAAAAATCATGCGCCACATGCTGGCGGGGCCGAATCTGGGTCTTCTCGCCCACAAGCAAACAAAAGATAAGCCGGGTGCTTTTATTTCAAAGCATATTGCTGCCCACAAAACAGTTAGCGCCTATGACATCAATTATCTGTTTCCCCTCCACCTCTACGAAGAACCCGCCGCCGACCTGTTTGGCCAGGAACCCTTACCCCGGCTGGATGCATCGAGCGCCGCGGTTTTGTATTTGAACTATCTCGTTCACCTGGCCTGGCGGGCCTGGCGCACGCCGCTGGGGCACCTGGTGGAGCTGAAACCCGGCCACTTCTTCCGGCTCGTGGCCGGCGGCGCGAGCAAGGGCTTCGTGGACGGCGCGGACGGCGCGGCCGAGGCCCGGGCCCGACTTGCCGAGGGGGGCGTGGACTTTGGCCAGTTGTGCGGTTACGAGCGCGGCCGCGCGCGGCGGCTGCACCTGCTGCCCGAGCTGCTCACACATCCCGACCGCATACTGCGCGACACGCAAAAGCCCGGTATCTGGCTTTATGCACGCAAGCTCAACGATCGCGACGACCTGGTGGCGGTCTTCAAAGAGCTGGGCGAAAATCGTTTGGGTCTGGTGTCGTTCCACCCCAAGAAGCGCCGCAAGCTCAGCGGCGAGCGTTACGAGGTGCAATGGACACCCGCAGACCCCTCCTGGCCTGCGGGTAGTACTGGGCTCGGCGGTGAGGAGGCACCATCGCCCGGTAACTCCAATACGTATTATAGCACGCGCTGGGCTATCCGCCGGCCCAACCTGGACGAGGGCATCTGGCTGCGCCTTCTGCAAAAACTGGCTGCCGAGGTGAGCCCCGAAGACTTCCTGGCCTACGTTTACGCGGTGCTCTACACCCCGGACTACCGGGAAAACTACGCCGAGTTCCTGCGGGTGGAGTTTCCCCGCATCCCTCTGCCCCAAAACTACGAAACGTTCGCCGCCTTTGCCGAATGGGGCCGGCTGCTGATCGAGCTGCACACCCTCGAAGCGGCCGACCTGGTTCCGCCGCGCGCCAAGTTCTACGGCGAGGGTTCGGGCGTCGTCGAAAAGCCGCGCTACGACGAAGAATCGCGACGTGTCTACATCAACAAGACGCAGTATTTCGAGCCCGTCAGCCCCGACGCCTGGCACTACCGCATCGGCGGCTATCAGGTGCTGGAGAAGTGGCTCAAGGACCGCAAGGGCGCGGAGTTAAAGGACGCACAAACCTACATGAAGATCGTCACGGCCATTGAAAAGACGCTGGAGGTCCAGGCCGAGCTGGATCGCCTTTGGCCCTTGCTGGAGGCGGAGGCCCTGCCCCAGGCCTAGTGAGTGTGCTCGTCTACCTTGACCAGAACTACGCCTCGCGGATCGCCAAGCACCTGCTGGCGCTGCCGGGGCAGGAGGCCTTCGGCGAGGTTTGGGAGGCGTTGCTGGGGCTGGGTGGTGGAGTTGTGGTGCCTCCCAGCCCCTTTCACGCGCTGGAGCTGCACGGCGGCTACCTGCTGCCCAGCTTCCGGCGGATGTTCGCCCTCGTGAGCGGCGGCTTTTGGGTGCGCCCCTCGCCCGACGTGGCGCGGCGGCAGGCGGAGCGGGGCAGCCTCGAGCGCGAGGATTTCTTGTGGCGCCGGGGGAGCTGGGGGGAGCCCGCGGACCTGGCGCCGCTTTGGGGTCTGCTGGATCTGGAGCTGGAGGGCGACTTCTACCAGCGGGCGGCCGCGGCGCGCGCCTGGGCGCGCCGGCGGCTGGGGCTCGGACGCGCGGCCGAGGCCGCGCCCTTCTTCCAGCTTCTGGGCCGGCTGGTGGCTTTTCGCTCGTTCGAGCGCGCCCGCGAGGAGCGGGCCAGCGACCTGGTGGACGTGGTCATGGCGGCCACCGTGGCTCCCTACGTGGACGCAGTGGCGACCGACCGCTACCTGCGCGAGGCGCTGGTGCGGGTGGGGGAGGGGGTGCGGGCCTGGTCGGGGCGCGGCAGCGAGGTGCGCGCCTTTGCCCGCTGGCTTGCGCGGATGGGCGGGTCCTCTTGAGCTTGGCCACCTGGCGTACACGCTGGGGAGTTCCCGGCAAGGGCCGCGGCCCTCCAGGGGTCGGAGCTTTTTCGGAGATCGCGCGAAGGCGCGTTCTACGCGTTCCCCTCCCACTCGGCCAGAAAACGCCGCACGAAGGCCTCCATGAAGGCGTGGCGTTCCTCGGCCAGCGCCCGGGCCGTGGGGGTGTGCAAGCGATCCTTGAGCAAAAAGAGCTTTTCGTAGAAGTGCATCAGCGAGCTCGAGTTCGTCTTCTTGTAGTCCTCGAAGCTTGTGTGGCGCTCTGGGGTTTCGCTTGGGTCGTAGAGGAGCCGCCCCCTGGCCCCGCCGTAGGCGAAGGCGCGGGCGATGCCGATCGCGCCGATGGCGTCGAGTCGGTCGGCGTCCTGCACCACCCGGCCCTCCAGCGTGGGCATGGCGTCGAGCACGCCCGCCCCCTTGAAGCTGACGCGCCGGGCGATGGCCACCACCGCCTCCGCGGTGGCCGCGTCCACGCCGGCTTCGGCGAGCCAGGCCGCGAGCGTACCCCCGGGCCGGCCCACCTTGTGGTCCTCGACGTCGTGGCCCAGCGCCGCCAGCTCCACCAGGTATAGGCCTGCCCCCTCGGCCTCGGCGATGCGCCGCGCCAGCCGCCACACCCGCCAGACGTGCCACCAATCGTGGCCGCTGCCCTCGCCGGTGAAGGCCGCCTCTACCCGGCGGCCGAAGGCCTGGATCGTGGGGTTGGGGTGTTCGAAGGGCATGCCCGGAGTATACGGGCTAGGGGGTCTCGTCCGGATAGGTCTCGGGCTTGGTGGCCTTGTCGTCGTACATATTGCGGTCGGCGCGGCGGTAGGCTTCGTCGAAGTCGAGGCTGGTGGCGTCCACCCAGCCGGCGGATACCCAGGATGCTTCTTTGCGTACGCGCTGGATGAGCTGTTGTGGGTGTTGCAGCCCTATGTGGAGTCCCGCGAACTCGTCGCCGCCAATGCGGTAAAAGGGATCGCTCTTCCGCCCTGCGGCAAGAAGGGCGCGGGCGAACTCGCGTAGCATGCGGTCACCGTAGTCGTGGCCGAAGCGGTCGTTCATTTTTTTGAGGTCGTTGATGTCCCACAACGTGAGAACCAAACGCGCATTTTCCCGCGCGGCCAGTTCGCGATAACGGGCAAAGTCCTGTTCGAGCGCCCTTCGGTTTCCAAGTCCGGTAAGGGGATCGCTTAGGGCTAGCGCCTCCATTTTGCGGTACTGCTCGGCGAGGAGCTGGGCGAGACGGTAGTAGCCGTAGCCCACGAGGCCCGCGAGCCCCCAGAAGAGCACGGTCAGGCCGGCGGTTTGGGGCGTGGCGTGCAGGAGGTCGTAGCCTGCGCTGACGGCGAGCAGAAGTGCTGCGGCAAAGCCACCTAGGCCGCCCATAGCGGCTGCGGTATAAATTGGGAAAAAAACAAAAAGAATGTAAAGGTAGGGGCGCAGTTCTGGAGGGATGTGGGTTTCGGTGGTGTGGGCGTAGAGCGCGAGGATGAGAATGACCCCCAGTGCGTGGGCGAACCGGGCGCATTTAGGCCAGCGGTGGGAGAACAGGTAGGTAAGAAGCGTCCAGAACGCGAAGGCCGCGTCTATAAGGTAGTCACCTCTCTGCGCTGTGGGAAGCTGGGTGAAGATAGCCGTGACCAGCGCCAGGGCCATAACCACCCAGTAATAGCGGTTCCAAAAGGCCTCGAAGACGCGGTAGCTGTCCATTTCTTGTCCGTTCAGACGGCAAGACACGTAAAAGGTTATACCATGTGAAACAATTTTTAAAGGGCCAATCTCATCCGTGGGCCAATCTCATCCGTGGATTTCTGATGGTGGGTTCCCCTGCAAAATCTTTTTGGTGTAAGCGGTTTGGGATGGGCGGGGCACGAGCGCACTATGCTGGCGCTCCCGCGAGAGAACCGACGAAGGGCCGGCCGTGCTTGAGCTTCCGGGTTGTTTTCGCGCAGAGCTGTGTTTCCTAGCAGAAGCGATCAGCGCAGGGTGACGATTGTTTGTAGAAAAAGCAGGGTGGGAAGCCCCACCCTGCGGGTAGAAGCACAGCCTTTAGTCATTTAGCTACAGGTTGCTGGACCCTGTTAGGGACCGTCACAGGAGCTCCAGCTAACGCTTACGGTGTAGCTGTTGCCGTCGCAGTCGGTGCCGCTAACGTTAATGTTGCCGCTGTCGGCGCAGTAGTCGTCGTTAAAGTGGATATTAAAGGTATTGAAGCTGACATGGGCGGTACAGCTACCGTTAACGTCAAGGCTGCCGCTCATATCGAAGGTGCCGGCTCGGTTAAAGATGTCTTGCAGGCTGCTGCCGTTCGGGTCGTCAGGCGTCCAGGTTCCGCTGAAATCGTAATTTACGGTTGCGTTGTTGTTGGGGTCGGTGTAGTCGGTGTACTCCCAGTTTCCCTGATAGATCAGGTTGTAGCCGCCACCGCTTTTCGCCACCTCGTGCTTGTTTATCGTCCAGACCAGCTTGGCTTGACCAACCGCTTCCCAGGTAATCTGGCCGCTGGCGCTAAAGCCCGAAAGGGGATCGGCGCTGTTTGCGTCTTTTAGGTCGTAGTTGAGGGTCCACTTGAAGGTGGTCCCGTTTCCGGTAACGCTGCAATAGCCGCTGTAGTGGGCGTCGGCGGGGATGCCGTCGTCGTCTGGGTCGCTCAGGTTGCCGGTTGCGGTGACGTCTCGGCAGTCCCAAGCGAAGGTGTCGAGGGTGAGGGGGGCCCCGAACGGGCTACCAATAAGGAAGGGGGGAATCGGCAGGGTTACATTTTGACGCGTTGCGGCTATGGCGCCAGCATAGAGGGCATGGTTTACCGGCAGTTCGCTTGCGGTAACGTTGCTGATCGCATCCTCGCTGCTGGCGGTGTTGGTTGTGTTGTTGCTGGTCTGCTGGTTGCATGCGGCCAGGGCGAGCAGGGCCAGTAAAAGGAGAACCCAAGGCATTCTTTTCATTCTGCACCTCCAAAACCTTTGTAGAATGGGCTTGGTTTAACTGCGGTTTCAAGATGATTTCGGGGTACGTTTACCGCCAGGAGTTGTTGCGCAGGGCGCGAGAGCACCTGCGGCAGGGGCCGGTGGTTTTTTGGGGCCCGCCGGGCATGGGCAAGACGCTGCTGCTCAAGGAGCTGGCTCGCAGTCTGGGTTTGGACTACCGGAACCGCTGGGAAGAAGAGCGGGGAGCCTACGATCTGTCAGGTGAGCCGGTAGCAATGCTCTCGGGTCAGGTTCTGGCGTTACCCGTAAGGCCGCGCCGGGCCTCAACGGGCGCCCTGCTGCTGGGACCTGAGGCTTTGGAGTTTTCCCGCCAGGAGCTCGCCGAACTGGCGCGGCGGCTCAAGCGGCCTTCGTGCACGGAGGCGGCTTGGGAAAACCTGGGAGGCTGGCCGCTGCTGGTGAGGCGGGGCTTGGAGAGTGGAGTTTGCCATCCGGTGCGGGAGCCGCTGCGCGGGTACGTGGAGATTATCCTGGGCGAGCTGGACGACGATGCGCTGAAGCTGTTGCACCTTCTTACCCAGCCCCTGCCCGAAGCTGCCTGGCGTGGGGCGGGTTGGGAAGAGGTGGTCGGCCGCCTGGTTCGCGGTGGCTGGGTATACGCCGACGCTGGGCGCCTGAGGCCGCGGCGGGCGCTGGGCCGCTTTTTGCTGGAGACCCGGGGCAGGCCGGGGCTGGAGGAGCTGGAGCCCGTTTTGCGCCGCTCCTTGGATCTGGACCCAGAGGCGGCTTTCCAGGTTTATCTGCGCTACGGCGATCCCGCGGCGGCCGAGGTTTTTCCGCTGATGGCCGAGAGCTTGCTCGCCAAAGGTGAACACGAGAAGGTGGTTGCTTACTGGGAAGCGCTGCCGCCAAAGCAGCGAACGGCCGCGGCCGCCCTTTCTGTGGTGAGGGCGGAGAGGGGCCGGGGTAGGCTGCGCGAGGCGCTGTCCCTGGCCGAATGGGCGGTGCGGCAGGGGGGCGACACCAAGGCGCGGGCTTTAAACGCCATGGGCACGGTTTTGATCCACATGGGGCGTTACCGGGAGGCGGCCGAGGCTCTGGAGCGTAGCCTCGAGCGCGCTGACGAGGGGTTCCGCTACCAGGTCATGGCCGGCTTGGGGGCGGCCCTGATCCGTATGGGGGAGTTTGAGCGGGCGGCGAAGGTGCTCGAGGGGGCTACCGGCCTGGCTCAGGCGGCCGGCGATGTTGAGATGCTGTCCAAGATGCGGCATAACCTTGGTATTGCCCTGCATCACTCGGGACGCCTCCGCGACGCGCTTGCGAGTTATCGGGAGGCCCTGGAGCTCAAAGTGGGGGCGCCGCCTCTAACCCGCTCGAACACCCTGCTTTCAATGGGGGAGGCCCTGCGGTTGCTAGGTTGCTGGCAGGAGGCCCGGGGGGCGCTGGAGCGGGCGCTGGCGCTTGCGCGGGAAAGCGGTGAGTATCGCGCCATCGGCTATGCCGCCCTCAACCTGGGCGACCTCTATTTGGAGGCCGATTGGCTGGCGGAAGCGGAAGAGTTCTACCGCATGGCCGAAAGCGTCCTCAAGCCGGTTGAAGATCGCTATGGCTTGGGGCTGATGTTGCTCGGTCAGGCAGCGCTGGCCCGCAAGCGTGGGGCCCGGGCGACCGCCCTGGACGCCTTGGAAAAGGCCGAGCGACAGCTAAAAGGTGGGGCTAGCCCTTTAGAACTAGCTCTGATTTGGCTCGAGCGCGCCGAGCTGGAGCCGCAAGAGGCTTCCCGCTGGCTGGGCCGAGCCGAGGACGCCGCCGCAGAGGCTGGGGGCGAATACCACCGCCTGCTTGCCCGGGCGCGTCGCGTGGCGCTGGGCGACCTCGCTCCTGCTGAGGCCCAGGAGGTGGCGGAGTGGGTTTTGCGCGAGGACGTCTATACCGTGGCCCTGGACCGGCGGTTGATGCCCGTTTGGCTTGCTGCAGGGGCGGAAGGGGGGCCGGCCCGGGTTCTACTGGAGAAGCTCACTTTTGGTTATGGTTGCTGGCGGGTCTACTCGTTTGCCGGAATAAAAATATACAAAGACGAGAAGGTGGACTTGCCGACGAGCAAGGACGGATGGTTGCTACTGTGGCTGTGGCTTCGACCCGAAGAGGACGTGCTGAGCCTCTTTGGTGACGTCAAGCACCCCAAGAAACGGTTGCAGCTTTCAGTGCACCACCTCAGATCACGCCTGGGCGAGGACTGGGTTTTGTCGACCGAGTTGGGGTATCGCTCTACACCTCTTCCGGGCGTTTGGTGGGATGCGGCGGTATTCGAAGCGCTTGCTATTTTCCCGGGCCCTGACCGGTTGCAGAGTGAGCTGCTGCGACGTCTTTACCGCGGACCCTTCGTTCCGGACGGGCCCTTCGACCGGGAACGCGAAAGCTTTGCCCGGCGTTTACGAGAGCTCGCGGGCGATTAGAATGCGGGCGTGGCCAAGCTAACGATAGCGGAACTCAAGCAACGGAAGGGGCCGGGTTCGCTGGTGATGCTCACCGCCTACGACTACCCCACCGCCAAGCTGGCGGCCGAGGCCGGGGTGGACGTGCTGCTGGTGGGCGACTCGCTGGGCATGGTGGTGCTGGGTTACGACAGCACCGTGCCCGTGACCCTGGAGGAGATACTGCACCACACCAAGGCCGCGCGCCGGGGCGCGCCCGATGTGCACCTGGTCGCCGACCTGCCCTACCTTGCCGACGCCACCCCCGAGCGGGCGCTGGCCGCGGCCGAGCGCCTCATCAAGGAGGGCGGGGCCGACTCGGTCAAGCTCGAAGGGCCCAAGCTCGCGGTGGTGCGCGCGCTGGTCGAGGCCGGGGTGCCGGTGCTGGGGCACGTGGGACTCACGCCCCAGACCGCGAGCAGCCTGGGCGGCTACAAGGTGCAGGGGCGCAGCCCCGCGGCCGCCAAGAAGCTGCTTGAGGACGCGCTGGCGCTCGAGGACGCGGGCGCGTGGGGGGTGGTGCTCGAGATGGTGCCGCGCCAGCTCGCGGCGCTGGTGACCGAGCAGCTGGGCGTGCCCACCATCGGCATCGGCGCGGGGGCGGACACCGACGGTCAGGTGCTCGTCTTCCACGACCTGGTCGGAGTTTTCGACCGCTTCAAGCCCAAGTTCGTGCGCCGCTACCTCGAGGGCGGGGTCCTGATCCGCGAGGCGATCGAGGCCTACGCTGCCGACGTGCGGGCGGGGGCCTTCCCCGAGCTCGGCCACGCCTACGAGATGGACGAAGAGGCCCTGGAGGGACTCTACGGCAAGGGTGAGGCCTGAGTTCGACGTCGTGGTCGTAGGGCCGGGCGCGCTGGGGCAGGTCTTCGCCGCGCGGCTGGCGAGTCGGATGCGGGTGGCGCTCGTCGCCCGCAGCGACGAGCGCGCGCGCGAGCTCGAGCGGGGCTTGCTCCTGGCCGGGCCGGGCGGGCGCGAGGGGCGCGTCTTCCTCCCCGCCTTCGGGCCGGAGGCGGTGCCACCTGCGCGCTGGGCGATCGTGCTGGTGAAGGGGCCGGACACTGAGGCGGCCGCCCGGGTGGCGGGACGCGCGGCCCGGGAGGGCGTGGTGAGCCTGCAAAACGGCTGGGTGCGCGAGCGCCTGCGGCGCGCTGTGGGGGAGGGGGTGTGGGCCGACCAGGGCGCAACCACCGCCGCAGCGAAGCGCGATGGCGAGCGCACCATCTGGGTCTCGCCCGGGCGCACCTGGCTTCCCGAGCGTGCCCGCTCACTGGCCGAGGCGCTCTCCGCCGTGGGGCTGCCGGCCGAGGCGGGCGCGGAGGTGGCGCAGCGGCGGCTGGAGAAGCTGGCGATCAACCTGGTGATCAACCCGCTCACCGCGGTGCTCGACCGGCCCAACGGGGCGCTGTTGGAGCCCGAGCTGTGGGAGGTGGCGCGCGGGTTGGCGGCGGAGATGCACCCGGTGCTGGCGGCGCGGGGGCTCGAGCTCGACGAAGAGGCCCTGCTGGCGCGCCTGCGCGAGGTGCTGGTACACACCGCCAGCAACGCGAGCAGCATGCTCGCCGACGTGCGGGCGGGCCGCCCCACCGAGATCGAGGAGATCACCGGCGTGCTGCTCGCCTGGGGGCGCGAGCTGGGCCGGCCCCTACCCCGACACGCCGCCCTCTACCGGCTCGTCCGGGCCGTCGAGCAGGTTCACCGAGGTGAGGCGTTCGAGGAGTGAGCCCTCAGGGGTGCCGCGCCCCAGGTCGAGGCTGGTGACCACGACCCGGCGCACCGGCACCGTGACCGCGCCGCTGCCCTGGAGGCGCCTGTAGGCCCAGAAGGCGTGCACGGCGTGGTGGCAGCCCTCCACCTCGCCCAGGTAGAGCATCACGTGCCCCGGCATGCACAGCAGCGCGGGGCCGGAGGCGAGCCGGGCCAGCCGGGCGGCCCGCGCCTCGTGGGGCTCGCCTTCTTCGAAGCGAAGGACGGGCCGGGTGGCGGTGCACTGCCGCGAGGCGTCGCGGGGCAGGCGAAAGCCAAACACTTTGAAGACGTCCTGGATGAAGCGGGAGCAGTCGCGGCCCGGCCCCTCGGGCGTGAGGTCGCCCCAGCCGTAGGGCTCGCCCAGCGCCGCCAGGGCGACCTCGAAGAGCGCCTGGGGCTCGAGCTCGGGGTAGGCCCGCGCCAGCCGAGGCGTGCCCGTCAGGCGCGCCTTGCTCCAGACCACCCGCCCCTCGGGGTCGCGGGCGGGGAAGGGCAGCATGGCCCCGCGCAGGCCGGGCAGGCGGGTACCCGTCTGTATCGTGGTAAAGCCCTGGGGCGTTATCAGCTCGGCGCGGGGGTCCAGGAGGACGGGGCCGTCAAACTCCAGCAGGTTGCGCATGGTCGCGGGGTCGGGGCAGAGGGCCACGTCGCTGGCGCGTACCCAGCCCCGGTAGTCGGGCGCCTGCACGAACCACCAGTCGCCGCCGCGACTCGGATGCAGCAGCGCCAGCGGGGTCAGGGGTTCGAGGGCGGTGTGTTGCAGCCGGTCGAAGCCTTCTTCGTCGGCCAGCTTGTGCCCCCGGCGGTCGGTAGGCAGGGCCCGCAGGTTGGTGCGTTTGAGGGCGAGCGCGGGGCGGTCGCCCGCGTAGGGGCGCACCCCCTCGAGGTCTCGCTCGGCAAGCAGCGCCGCGCGTTCGGCCTCTGGGGCGGGGCGGCCGTCGAAGGCGGCCCACCAGGCGTCGGGAACGCGGGCGCCTTCGATCCAGGCCCGTAGCGTTTCGGCCTTCACGGGGCCGAGCTCCAGCGGGTTCCACAGCGCCGCGGAGCGCCGGGCCAGGATGGGGTTGAGGCGGTTTGGGTCCAGCCTTGTAAAACGCCCCCGCCATCGCCGCGTCCAGAAGGCGGGGTCGCTCAGCGCCGGGTCGCTGGTGAAGGAGATGACGTGGCGCATAGGCGTATTCTACCCGGCGCTCGCGCGGGCTCCGGACGGGCGCGCGCTATGATGGAGGGATGAGGGTCGAGGAACCCCACACCTTCCACGCCGAGGGCGAGCGCCTGGACCAGGCGCTCGCGCGGGTGTTGGGCGTGAGCCGTTCGCGCGCCCAGGTCTGGATCGCGGAAGGACACGTGCGCGTCGAGGGGCAGGTGGTGACCAAGCCGGCCTGGCGCTTGCAAGGGGAACGGGTGGAGGTCGCCCCGCCGCCCGAGCCCGACAGCGGTGTGGAGCCCGAGGAGCTCCCGCTCGAGATCCTTTACGAAGACGAGGACATGGTCGTGGTCAACAAGCCCGCCGGGATGATCACCCACCCCGCGCCGGGGGTGAGCCGGGGCACGCTGGTGAACGCCCTGCTGGGTCGCTGGGTCGAAGCGGGCGGCGAGCCGGTGCGGCCCGGGATCGTGCACCGGCTCGACAAGGAGACCTCGGGCGTCATCGTGGCGGCGCGGCACGAGGCGGCGCTCCGGCGGCTGGCCGACGCCTTCAAGCAGCGCTTCGTTTTCAAGCGCTACCTCGCCCTCACCGAAGGCGTGCCGGTGAGCACTACGGTTATCGCGCCCATCGGCCGCCATCCGGTGCACCGTTTCAAGATGCACACCGGCGGCATCAAGGCGCGCTACGCCGAGACCGACTTCGAGGTGCTGGGCGAGGTGGAGGGGCGGGCGCTGGTCGAGGCGCGCCCCCACACCGGCCGCACCCACCAGATCCGGGTCCACCTCAAGCACCTGCACACCCCGATCTGGGCCGACCCCCTCTACGGCAAATCCTCGCCCTTCATTGGCCGCCTGGCGTTGCACGCCTACGAGCTGCGGGTGCCCCACCCGCGCACGGGCAAGATCCTCAGCTTCACCGCGCCCGTTCCGTCCGACATGGTGGCGGGCTGGGAGGCGGCCGGCGGCGCCTGGCCCGACTGGGTTCAGCGGGCGGGTGAGAGTCGGTAGACCGTGCCGCCGTAGTCCACCACGTAGAGCTCGCCCGCGGCGTCCTCGCCGAAACTGCTGATCTTGAGCTTGGTGCGCAGCAACACCTGGCTCTTCCAGGCCCCGTTTTCCCAGCGGGCGGTCCAGATCGTGCCGCTGCAGTAGTCGCCGTAGAGGTAGGCCCCCACCAGCTCGGGGATCGCCTGGCCGCGGTAGACGTAGCCGCCGGTAATCGAGCAGCCCTGGTCGTGCCCGTATTCCAAGATGGGGGGCGCCAGCCCGGCGCGGCGACAACCCTTGGCGGGCTTGAAGCAGTGGTCGCCCTCCATGATGTTCCAGCCAAAGTTCCGCCCGCCGTTCGTGCCCATGGGCGCGGGGACGTAGTCTACCTCTTCCCACTTGTTCTGGCCCACATCGGCGATGAAGAGGTCGCCGGTGGCGCGGTCGAAGCTGTAGCGCCAGGGGTTGCGCAAGCCCAGCGCCCAGATCTCGGGGCGGTACTTGGGGTTGTCCACGAAGGGGTTGTCCTCGGGGATGGTGTAAGGGTCGCCGTGGTCCACGTCGATACGCAGCATCTTGCCCAACAGGCTTGCGGGGTTCTGGGCGTTGCGCTGGGGGTCGCCGGCGGAGCCGCCGTCGCCGGTGCCGATGTAAAGGTAGCCGTCGGGCCCGAAGGCGAGGTGACCGCCGTTGTGGTTAGCGTAGGGCTGTTTGATGGTGAGCAGCACCCGGTATGGTTGCTTGTTGCGGTACTCCTCGACAACGGTGCGGCCCCTGCGGTCGGTGTAGTTGACGAAGAGGCGGTGGTTCTTGGCGTAGTCGGGGTGGAAGGCGAGGCCAAGCAGCCCGCGCTCGCCACAGCAGCTTACCTTTTTGCGGAGGTCGAGCCAGGGCTGGGCCCGGCCCTTGGTGTCGACGAAAAAGATCTGGCCCCGTTGGGTCACGACGAGCAGCGGCCCGCCGGGTTCCTGGGTGAGGTAGAGCGGTTTGTCGAGCTGGCTGACGACCGGCTGCAGGGCCACCGGCTGCGCTAGGGCCAGCGTGCCCAAGACCAGGAGCGTCCACCCGATTCGTTTCATGGCTCCTCCCTTTGGCCGTAGCATACGCCACGGGACAGGGACGCGCACGGGTGGGATAATGAAGGTGGAGGTTGGCCATGACGGGTGACCTGTGGGAAGCGCAACTGCAGGAGGTCCGGCGCAAGGTGGGGCGGGCGCTCGGCTACGAGCCGGGGCTCGTCCTCGAACTGCCCTTCGGGGCGGTGGAGCTGCGCCTGCCTGGCGGGCGAAGACGCCTGCGCGGCTGCTTGCGCACCGGGCTGTGGCGGGTCGTGGAGGACGAGGTGGCGCTCACCGAGGAGGCGCCGCTCGAGGTCCTGCTCGAGCGCCTCGCGGGGGCGGGCCGGGGCCGCGAGGTGCATGGCTGAGCGGACCCGGCTCGACCTGGCGCTGGCCCGGCGCGGCCTGGCCGAGAGCCGCGCCAAGGCGCAGGAGCTCATTCGCGCCGGGCGCGTGCGCGTGGACGGCGCGGTGGTGACCAAGCCCAGCCAGAAGGTGAGCCCTGAGGCCCGGCTGGAGGTCGAGGGGCCCGAGCCCTACGCGGGGCGCGCCGCGCACAAGCTGCTGGGGGCGCTCGAGACCTTTGGGATCGAGCCCGAAGGCGAGGTCTGGGCCGACGTGGGCGCGGGCGCCGGCGGCTTCACCCAGGTCTTGCTCGAGCGCGGGGCCCGCAAGGTCTACGCCGTGGACGTGGGCCACGGCCAGCTGCACCCGCGCTTGCGCGCGGACCCGCGGGTGGTGGTGCTCGAGGGGGTCAACGCCCGCCACCTGGAGGCGCTGCCCGAGCTGGTGGGCGGGGCGGTGATGGACCTCTCCTTCATCTCGAGCACCCTCGTCCTGCCGGGGCTGCGCCGCTGGCTGCGGCCCGGCGGAAGGGCGCTGGTGCTGGTCAAGCCCCAGTTTGAGCTCGAGCCCGGAACCCACACCGGGGTGGTGCGCGACCCCGAGCTGCGCCGCCGCGCGGTGGAGCGCGTGCGCTCGGTGGCGCGGTCGCTCGGGTTCGCGGTGCGCGGCGAGGCCGAGAGCCCTCTGCCGGGTAAGGAGGGGAACCGGGAGTTCTGGCTCTACCTCGACGCCCCGCACGGGGACGTAACCTGAGGCGTGCACCTGAGCGAGTACGAACTTCTCGAAGCGCTGGCGGAGTCACGCTGCCCGATTTGCAAGCTGGCCCATGAGGCCGCCCGCGCTTACCTTGCGGGCGTGATCGAGGGCGGGGTGAACGACCCGGCCGTGCGCGCCGACTGGCGCCGTCGCGGCGGGTTGTGTTCGCGTCACTGGCGCGACGCGCGTGAACTCGAAGCCCCGGCCTTTCCCTTGGCCATCCTCAGCGAGGACCTCCTTGCCGCCGAGTTGGAGCATCCTCACGAGCGAGTGCGCTGCCCCGCCTGCGAGGTCGAGGCTGAGGCCGAGCGCCGATACCTGGCCAGCCTCCAGGCCCTGCCGGTGGCCGAGCTGCAGAGGGCGCTCGAGGCGGGGCGGGGCTTCGTCTGCCTCCGCCACTTGCGTGCCCTGCCGGCGGGAGAACGCTCGGCGCTGCTGCGGGGCCGGCTCGAAGAGATCTTGCGCGAGCTGGCCGAGTTCCAGCGCAAGTACGACTACCGCCACGCGGCTGAGCCGATGGGGCCCGAGGGCGACGCTTGGCTGCGGGCGGTGCGGGCGCTCGGTGGCGAGGTTTGATCGGAGGCGGCCGCGGAGCGGTATGCTCGGGGCATGAAGCTCTTTCTGGTTACTAACGTGCTGGCCTCCGACGCGGGGCCGGTCGTGGAGTCGGTCTACCTGGTAGCGGCGGAGGGCGAGGACGAGGCCCTCGCCAAGGCGCGCGAGAAGGCCAAGGTGGAAGTTCTGGAGCAGCGCGTGCGTCCGGTCGTCTTCGACCACCAGGGCACGGCCCTCGTCTGGATGGGTGCGGCCCAGACCGGCGAGGTGCAACATGCCAGCGGGCGCACCACCAAGGACAGCGGCATGCGTGACGGCCGCTAGGGGCGAAATGTGAGGTCGGGCCGGCGCATGTCGGCCCCTTTTTCTTAGGCTGAGGGGCGCCTTCGCGGACCGGGACGTATGGGCCTCCTGCCCCCTACGCGACCGGGTTAAACTTATGAAGACTGCGGTTTCATCGTTCACTCACACCCATGCCCGCACTAGTGAACGATGGCACAAAGGAGGGGATACGTTGTCGAACCAGGTGGAGTACATCAACATCCTCATTTACTTGGGCATCGCCGCCGGCATCGGCGTCGCCATGCTGGTGCTCGGTGCGTTGCTGGGTCCCAAGAAGCCCAGCCCCACCAAGCTGATGCCCTATGAGTCGGGCAACGACCCGGCGGGGGAGGTGCACCGACTACCGGTGCATTTTTACGTGGTGGCCATGCTCTTCATCATCTTTGATGTCGAGGTGGCCTTCCTCTGGCCCTACGCGGTGAACGCGGGCGCGCTGGGCATGGCCGGGTTCTGGGCCGTGACCACCTTCACCCTGGTGGTGCTCGCGGGCTTCGTCTACGAGTGGAAGAAGGGGGTGATGAAGTGGGATTAATGGACATGTTTGAGCGCGACGTGCAGGAGCTCGAGCGCGAGGGCATCCTCTTCACCACCCTTGAGAAGCTGGTGGCCTGGGGGCGCTCCAACTCGCTGTGGCCGGTCACCTTCGGCCTGGCCTGCTGCGCCATCGAGATGATGGCGAGCTCCAACGCCCGCAACGACCTCTCGCGCTTCGGCTCGGAGGTCTTCCGCGCCAGCCCGCGCCAGGCCGACGTGATGATCGTGGCGGGCCGTCTCTCTAAGAAGATGGCGCCGATCCTGCGCCGCGTCTACGACCAGATGGGCGATCCCAAGTGGGTCATCGCCATGGGCGCCTGCGCGGCCTCGGGCGGGATGTTCAACAACTATGCCATCGTCCAGTCGGTCGAGAGCGTGGTCCCGGTGGACGTCTACGTTCCCGGCTGCCCGCCGCGTCCCGAGGCGCTCATCTACGCGGTCATGCAGCTGCAGAAGAAGATTCGCGGTCAGGCCTACGACGACTCGGGGCGCAAGCTGCCGCCGGTCGAGGCCTGGGTGAGGGGGTAGCCGATGCGTCTGGATACCGCCAAAGCCTACGCCGCCGAGCGCGGCTGGACCGTGGAGGAGGCCAGGGACCTCGTCTGGATCGACGTGCCGGCAGGTGAGCTGCCCGGATTCTTCGAGGCGATGCAGGAGGCCGGTTTCAACTACCTGGCCAACGTCATCGGCATCGACTACAGCACCTACCCCGAGGTGCGTCCCGAGCGCTTCGCGGTCCTCTACGAACTCGTCTCGATCAAGGGGTGGAAGGACGGCGACGGCTCGCGCTTCTTCGCCCGCGTCTGGGTGAGCGAGGGCGACCCGGTGCTGCCTTCGGCCGTGCCCTTCTACGAGAGCGCTAACTTCTTCGAGCGCGAGATCTTCGACCTGCTGGGCATCAAGTTTGAAGGGCACCCCGACCTGCGCAAGATCCTCACCCCCGAGGACCTCGAGGGCCATCCCCTGCGCAAGGACTATCCCCTGGGCGAGACCCCGACGCTCTTCCGCGACGGCCGCTACATCGACCCGGCGCAGTTCCGCGCCAGCCTCACAGGGCAGGACGTCGGCCTCACCGGGCGCACCGGTGGCGCGCGCCGGGGCTACGCCGAGTTTTATGAAGACGTGAAGCGGGCCGCCGCGGCCGATGGGGAGGACGTATGAAGCCGAACATCGACGTACCCCTGCCCGAGGAGCCGCGCGAGCTCCGCAGCGAGCTGATGGTGCTCAACGTCGGCCCGCAGCACCCCTCCACCCACGGCGTGCTCCGCGTCGTGGTGACGATGGCCGGCGAGGAGATCGTCAAGCTGATGCCCCACATCGGCTACCTGCACTCCGGCTTCGAGAAGACGATGGAGCACCGCACCTACACCCAAAACTTCACCTACACCCCGCGCATGGACTACGTGCACTCCTTCGCGCACGACTTCGCCTATGCGCTTACGGTGGAAAAGCTGATGGGGGTGGAGGTTCCGGAGCGGGCCGAGACGATCCGCATCATCCTCAACGAGCTCAGCCGCATCGCCAGCCACCTCATCTTCGTGGCCACGGGCCTCCTCGACCTGGGCGCGATGACGCCCTACTTCTACGCCTTCCGCGAGCGCGAGGCCATCCTCGACCTCTTCGAATGGGTCACCGGCCAGCGCTTCCACCACAACTACCTGCGCGTGGGCGGCCTCAAGGAGGACGTGCCCGAGGAGTTCGTGCCCGAGCTCAAGAAGTTCCTCTCGGGCTTCCTGGCCAAGGTGGACGACTACCAGGGGATGTTCGACGGCTCGCCCATCTTTAACTCGCGCGCGCGTGACATCGGCGTGATCCCGCCCGAGGTGGCCATCAACCTGGGCCTCACCGGCGGCAGCCTGCGCGCCAGCGGCGTCAGCTACGACGTGCGCAAGGCGCACCCCTACGGCGGCTACGATAAATACGACTTCGACGTGCCGCTGGGGACGCGGGGCGACGTCTACGACCGCATGATCATCCGCCTGGAAGAGATGCGCCAGTCGCACCGCATCATCAGCCAGGCGGTCGAGCGGTTGGAGCCGGGGCCGATCCGCAACCCCAACCCCCACTTCTCGCTGCCCCCGCGGGCCATGCTGGGCCACAGCATGGAGGCCCTGATCTTCCACTTCAAGCTCGTTACCGAGGGCTTCCACCCGCCGGCGGGCGAGGCCTACGTGGCCACCGAGTCGGCCCGCGGCGAGCTGTCGTACTACATCGTCTCCGACGGCGGCAGCCGCCCCTACCGGGTGAAGATCCGCACCCCCGAGTTCGTCAACATCCAGTCGCTCGACTACGCCACCCGGGGGCACCAGTTCGCCGACTTCATCGCAATTCTCGCCACCCTCGACCCCGTGCTCGGGGGGATCGACCGCTAGCGGAGGTGATGCATGGGCTTCTTTGACGACAAGCAGGAATGGCTGGCGGAGGTCTTCGCGCAGTACCCCGCGGACCGTCGCCGCAGCGCGCTCATGCCCCTCCTGCGGCGGGTGCAGCAGGACGAGGGCTACGTGGACTTCGAGCGCATGAAGGAGATCGCCGAGCTGGTGGGCACCACCGCCACCGAGGTGGCCGGGGTGATGAGCTTTTATAGCTACTACCAGGGCCTGCCGACCGGCAAGTACCACATCCAGGTCTGCCGGACGCTCAGCTGCAAGCTGGCGGGCTCGGACGAGCTGTGGCACACCCTCACCGAGCGGCTGGGCATCCTGCCGGGCGAGGTGACCGAGGACGGCCGCTTCAGCCTCCAGGCGGTGGAGTGCCTGGGCAGCTGCCATACCGGCCCGGTGATTCAGATCAACGACGAGCCTTACGTCGAGCGGGTGACCAAGGCGCGGCTCGAGGCCTTGCTCGAGGGGCTCGAGCAGGACAAGCCGCTCGAAGAGGTGCGCCGGACGCTGCCCGACGAGGAAAAGATGGGTAAGGCCACGATCGAGCTCGAGGGGGAAGGGGGTGCGTCGTGAGCGAAGGGCCGATCACCAGCGGTCACGACCCGCGTTTCAGCCCCACCCTCTACGCCCACGTGGGCAAGCCGAACAGCTGGACCCTCGACTACTACCTGAGCCACGGGGGCTACGAAACGGCCCGCGCGGTGCTCACCGGCAAACAGCCGGAGGAGGTGGTGGAGGAGGTCAAGAAGAGCGGCCTACGCGGGCGCGGCGGCGCCGGCTTTCCCACGGGCGTGAAGTGGAGTTTCATGCCCAACGACGGGCAGCAGCACTACCTGATCTGCAACGCCGACGAGTCGGAGCCGGCCTCCTTCAAGGACCGCTACCTGATGGAGGACGACCCGCACCAGCTGATCGAAGGCATGATCATCGGCGGGTTTGCCATCCGCGCCACCAAGGGCTACATCTACATTCGTGGCGAGTACCGCAAGGCCTACGACCGGCTGGTCGGGGCCATTGGCGAGGCCTATGAGCGCGGTTACCTGGGCAAGAACCTCTTCGGCTCCGGGTTCGACTTCGACCTCTACGTGCACCGCGGCGCGGGCGCCTACATCTGCGGCGAGGAGACCGCGCTGATGAACTCGCTCGAGGGCCTGCGCGCCAACCCGCGGATGAAGCCGCCCTTCCCAGCGCAGTCGGGCCTTTACGGCAAGCCGACGACGATCAACAACGTCGAGTCGCTGGCGAGCGTGGTCCACATCGTGCAGCGCGGTGCCGACTGGTTCGCTCAGATGGGCACCGAGCGCTCGAAGGGCATGAAGCTCTTCCAGGTCTCCGGGCCGGCCAAGCGCCCCGGCGTCTACGAGCTGCCCATGGGCACCACCTTCCGCGAGCTCATCTACGACTGGGCCGGCGGACCCACCGAGCCGATCAAGGCCTTCATCCCCGGCGGCTCCTCGACGCCGATGCTGCCGTTCACCGACGAGTACCTGGACCTGCCGATGGACTACGAGTCGCTGGTGGCGGCCAAATCGGCGCTGGGCACCGGCGGGGTGGTGCTCATCCCCGAGTCGGTCTGCATCGTGGACTCGGTGTGGAACCTGATCCGCTTCTACGGGCACGAGTCTTGCGGTAAGTGCACGCCCTGCCGCGAAGGGGTCTCCGGCTGGTTGCCACAGCTCTTCGAGAAGTTCGAGCGCGGTCAGGCGACCCACGAAGACCTGAAGACGATGGAGGACCTGCTCGACCAGATCGAGGGCCGCAGCTTCTGTCCGCTGGCAGACGCCGCCGTCTGGCCCATTCGCGGCGCGCTGCGGCACTTCCGTGACGAGTTCCTGCATCACATCGAGCACGGCACCTGCGCCGTGAAGTCCGGGCCGAGGTGGAGGTGAGGATGCCGAAAGTCAAGGTCAACGACCGCGTCGTCGAGGTTCCCCCCGGCACCTCAGCGATGGACGCGATCTTCCACGCCGGCTACGACGTGCCCCTCTTCTGCGCCGAGCGCCACCTGAGCCCCACCGGTTCCTGCCGGATGTGTTTGGTCAAGGCCGGTGCGCCGCGCAAGGGGCCGGACGGCGAGTGGATCACCGACGAGTCGGGGGAGGTCAAGATCTTCTGGTTCCCCAAGCTTATGGCGAGCTGCACGCTGGCCGTGAGCGACGGGATGGTGATCGACACGCTCTCCGACGAGGTGCGGCACGCCCAGTCGGGGATGGTGGAGCTGACGCTCGCCAACCACCCGCTCGACTGCCCCACCTGCGACAAGGGCGGGGCCTGCGACCTGCAGGACCGCGCCTATGAGTACGGGCTTGACCGCAAGTTCTACACCCGCCCCGACGGCGAGCCGGTCTACACCCGCTACGCCTTCACCAAGCGCCACGTCGACAAGCACCACCCGCTTAGCGAGTTCATCATCCTCGACCGCGAGCGCTGCATTCACTGCAAGCGCTGCGTGCGCTACTTCGAGGAGATTCCCGGGGATCAAGTGCTCGACTTCATCGAGCGCGGGGTGCACACCTTCATCGGCACCGCCGACGAGGGCTTGCCCTCGGGCTTCTCGGGCAACATCACCGACATCTGTCCGGTGGGTGCGCTGCTCGACCGGGTGGCGCGCTTCCGCGGGCGCAACTGGGAGTTCGAGCAGACGGCCAGCGTCGACCCCTCGGACGCCAGCGGCCAGAACATCTGGATCGACGCCCGCAGCGGTCGCCTCGAGCGCATCCGCACGCGCGAGAACCCCGAGGTCAACGACCTATGGATCTCCGACGCGGCCCGCTTCGGCCACGAGTGGGTGAACGAGGACCGCCTCACCCAGCCCATGGTGCGCAAGGGCGGTTCGCTCGAGCCCGCGACCTGGGAAGAAGCGCTGGCGGCGATGCGTCAGGGGCTCGAGGGCGTGGACAAGAAGCGCGTGGGCATCGTGCTTCCCGGCGACGCCACGATCGAGGAGGGTATGGCAGCGGCCGAGCTTTCCAAGGTCCTAGGCAGCGACTTCCTCGACTTCGAGGGGCGCACCGGGGTGCCGGCCTCGAACTACCCGGCGGCAACCTTCGCCGACCTGCTGGAGGCCGACTACATCCTGGCCGTGGGCGACCCCACCGAGGAGCTGCCGATCGCCCACGTCTGGATCCACAAGCGCTTGCGCGGCGTCAAGATGCCGCCGCGCCTGAACCACGGCACCCCCATCGCCGACCTCTCGATCCGCGAGCACACCCCGCCCGACCGGAGCCTGCTGGGCGCCTTCGCTCCGCACACCACCCGCGTGATGGAGTGGGCCGAGGCCAGCGGGGTCTTCGAGCCCGGGCACGCGGCCGCCTTCTTCGCCGCCTTCGAAGCGGCGCTGGCGGGGCGCGAGCCCACCGAGGTCCCGGGCGTGGACCCCGTCGCCATCAAGCGGGCGGCCGAGCGCTGGCAGAAGGCCGAGAAGCGCGTATTCCTCATCGGCGCCGAGGTGCTCGGCGACGTGCAGGCGGCGCAGCTGGCCGAAAGGCTGGCCAAGTCGCAGGGCGCGGGCGTGCTGGTGATGACGCCGGCGGCCAACGCCCGCGGGCTGGAGGCGATGGGCGTATGGCCCACGGGCGACCGCAAAGGGCCGCGCGCGGTCTTCATCGCTGCGGAGAGCGCCCCGATGAAGATTCTGGAGGGTACCGAGTTCCGCGTCTTCCACGCCACCCACCTGAGCCCGATGGTGGCCCGCTACGCCGACGTGGTGCTGCCGGCGAAGACCGCCTACGAGAAGCGGGGTACCTTCCTGAGCGCCGAAAACCGGCTGCTGGCGCTCCAGCCCGCGCACGTGGAGGCGGGTGAGGCCGAGGGTCTGGTGCAGGCGCTGCACCTCTTCGGCACCGCCCTGGGGCTCAACCCCGCGATCCGCTTCGTGCGGCAGGCGCAGCAGCGTTTCGCCGAGCGCTACAAGATCGACCTCAACCGGCTCGACGCCTACGGCACGCTCTGGCGTCCGCGCGTGAGCCACGCGCCGCGGCCGATGCCCATGGAAGGCAACCTCTACCTGCGGCCCAGCATGTGGAAGGCGCGGCACCGCCGCGGGCCCACGGTACAGCGCGCCCTGGGGGTGCTCGAGCTGGCCACCCATCCGGAGACGGCCCTGGCCGAAGGGCTCGACGAGGGGGCGACGCTCGAGGTCGAGACCCCCGAAGGGCCCCAGCGCGTCCGGGTCGTCTTCGACGCGGCGCTGCCCAAGGGCTGGTTCTACCTCCCCGCGGGGGTGCCGGCGGGCCGAATGCCCTTCAAGGCCCTCGTTCCGAGGGGAGGTGAGGCTTCGTGACCTACCTGATCACGGCCCTCAAGGGCTTGGTGCTCATCCTGATGCTCCTCTTCGCCTTCGCCTACCTGACCTGGGCGATGCGGCGGGTGCTGGCCCGCTTCCAGATCCGCCTCGGCCCCAACCGGGTGGGTCCGCTGGGCCTCCTCCAGCCCATCGCCGACGCGGTGAAGGCGATCTTCAAGGAGGACATCTCCGTTTCCAAGGCCGACAAGTTCGTCTACTGGCTGGCCCCGGTAATCTCCTTCACCTTCGCGCTCGCCGCCTTCGCGGTGATCCCGCTGGGTCCCGAGGGCAGCCTCTTCGGGCTCGACCCCTGGGTGGCCGACCTCAACCTCGGCGTGCTCTACATCTTCGCGGTGGCCGAGCTGGCCGTCTACGGCATCTTCCTCTCGGGCTGGGCTTCGGGTTCGAAGTACAGCCTCCTGGGCGGCCTGCGCAGCGCCGCGGGGCTGGTGGGTTACGAGCTCGCCCTCGGCATTGCCCTGCTGGGGCCAGTGCTGCTCGTGGGCTCGCTGAGCCTGCGCGACATCGTCGAGTGGCAGGGCGAGCACGGCTGGCTCATCCTCTGGCAGTTCCCGGCCTTCGTGGTCTACCTCATCGCCGCCCTGGCCGAGATGGGACGCACGCCCTTCGACTTCGTCGAGGCAGAGCAGGAGCTGGTGGGCGGCTTCTCCACCGAGTACAACAGCATGAAGTTCGTGGCCTTCTACATGGCCGAGTTGCTCCACTGGATCACCGCCGCCGCCCTCATCCCCACCCTCTTCCTGGGCGGCTGGCACGCCCCCTTCGGCCTGCCCGACATTCCCATCCTCTGGCTCTTCATCAAGTGGGCGGTCTTCGTCTTCCTGGTGATGTGGATCTGGGCCAGCTGGTTCCGCACCCGGTACGACGTGATGATCCGCTTTGCCTGGGGGGTGCTCTTCCCGGTGGCGCTGGCCTGGTTCCTGGCTACCGCCTACTGGGTGGCCAGCAAAGGAGGTGCCGTATGAGCGTGTTCGCCCTTGCCAAGGCGATGGGGATCACCCTCAAACACCTGTTCTCCAAGCCGGTGACGATCCCCTATCCCAGCGCGCCGGTCCCCATCAAGCCGCGCTTCCATGGCCGCCACGTGCTCACCCGGCACCCGGACGGCCTGGAGAAGTGCATCGGTTGCAGCCTCTGCGCGGCGGCCTGTCCGGCCTACGCCATCTACGTCGAGCCGGCCGAGAACGATCCGGAAAACCCGGTCTCGGCGGGTGAGCGCTACGCCAAGGTCTACGAGATCAACATGCTGCGCTGCATCTTCTGCGGCCTCTGTGAAGAGGCCTGCCCGACAGGGGCGATCGTGCTCGGCAACGAGTTCGAGCTGGCCGACTACGTCTACTCCGACTTCGTCTACACCAAGGAGGACCTGCTGGTGGACACGGTCGGTTCCAAGCCGCAGCGCCGCGAGGCCGCCCGCACCGGCAAGAAGGTGAAGCTCGGCTTCGAGGTGCCGTACGTGCGGCCCGAGCTGGAGGGGGTGAAGTACGAGTGAGTGCGTTCGATCTCATCGCCGGGGTGCTGCTGGTGGCCAGCGCGCTCGCGGCGGTCACCCTGAAGAACGCGGTGCACGCCGGCCTGGCGCTCGTGGGCAACTTCCTGGTGCTGGCGATGGTCTACTTTGCGCTTGAGGCGCAGTTCCTTGGCTGGATCCAGATCATCGTCTACGCCGGCGCCGTCATGGTGCTCTTTCTCTTCGTGATCATGCTGCTCTACGACGCCAAGGCCGACGTGGGCGTGGACCGGCTGCGCTGGATGCGTCCGGTGGGCGCGGCGTTGGCGGCGGTCTTCTTCCTGGCCCTGGCCTACGCCTTCTCGGGCGTGGGGCCGGTGAACCCGCTGGCCGACGTCAAGCTCGCCGGGGGCCTGCCTGGGCCGCTCGGTAAGCTGCTCTACGGTCTCTGGCTATATATCGTCCTGCTCATCGCGGTGCTGCTGTTCGTGGCCACCGTGTCGGCCGTGGTGCTGGTGCAGCCCCAGACGCGCAAGGCGCGCGTCAAGCCGCAGGTGTCCGAGCGCGACCGTGAGCTGGAGGAGGTGGGCAAGTGAGTTACTACCTGCTGCTCTCCGCCCTCCTGTTCGCGATCGGCCTCTACGGCGTGCTTTCGCGCAGGACGGCGATCCTCATCTTCATGTCCATCGAGCTCATGCTCAACGCGGCCAACCTGGCGCTGGTCGCCTTCGCCCGGGGTTCGGGTAACCTCGAGGGCCAGGCGATGGCGCTGGTGGTCATCGCTCTGGCCGCCGCCGAGGTGGCCGTGGGGCTCGGGATCATCGTCGCGGTCTTCCGCGCGCGCAGCTCCACCTCGGTGGACGACCTCGCGGAGCTTAGGGGGTGAACATGCTGCTGCTCTTGATCATTCTGCTCCCGCTCGCCGGCTTCGTCTACCTCGGGCTCGCGGGCAAGCACCTGCGCGAACCCCTGCCCGGCATCATCGCCTCGGCGCTGACCGGCGCCAGCTTCTTGCTGGTGGTCGCGCTCTCCTTGGGGGGCGGCGCTGCCTGGGAGATTAAGGACTGGTTGCCGGGGATTCCCTTCAGCCTGGTGCTCGACCCGCTTTCGAGCTACATGGGCCTGGTGGTGACCGGCATCGGCTTCCTCATCCACGTCTACGCCATCGGCTACATGCACGGCGACGAGGGGTTCAGCCGCTTCTTCGCTTACCTCAACCTCTTCATCGCCATGATGATGACCCTCGTCCTCGCCGGCAGCTACCCGGTGATGTTCATCGGCTGGGAAGGCGTGGGTCTGGCGAGCTTCCTGCTGATCGGTTTCTGGTACACCGAAAAGAAGAACGCCGACAGCGCCCGCAAGGCCTTCATCGTCAACCGCATCGGCGATCTGGGCTTCTTGCTGGGCATGGCCCTGCTCTACAGCCTCTTCGGCACGCTCTCGATCGCCGAGCTGCGTGAGGCGCTCGAGGCCAGCCACGTACTGCCGCTGAGTCTGGGGCTCGCGGGCTTCCTCCTCTTCGTGGGGGCGGTGGGCAAGAGCGCCCAGGTGCCCCTGATGGTGTGGTTGCCCGACGCCATGGCGGGCCCGACGCCGGTCAGCGCCCTCATCCACGCGGCGACGATGGTGACCGCCGGCGTCTACCTGATCGCCCGCAGCTCCTTCCTCTACGTCAACCTGCAGGACGTCTCCTACTTTATCGCCGTCATCGGCATCCTTACCGCCGCCTACGGCGCGCTCAGCGCCCTGGGGCAGTGGGACATCAAGAAGATCGTCGCCTACTCCACGATCAGCCAGCTGGGCTACATGTTCATGGCTGTGGGGGTGGGCGCGTACTGGATCGCGCTCTTCCATGTGATGACCCACGCCTTCTACAAGGCGCTGCTCTTCCTGGCCTCGGGCTCGGTCATCCACGCCCTCGGGGGCGAGCAGGACGTGCGCAAGATGGGCGGGCTCAAGAAGTACCTGCCCCGCACCCATCTGCACGGCCTCGCGGGTGCGCTCTCGCTCGCCGGTTTCCCGCTGCTCGCGGGCTTCTGGTCGAAGGACGCGATCATCACCGCGACCCTCAACTACCCCTTCGGGGGCACGGGCTTCTACATCGCCGGGCTTTCGGTGGCCTTCCTGACCGCGATCTACGCCATGCGGTGGTACGCGCTCGTCTTCCTGGGCGAGTACAAGGGCGACGCCCACCCGCACGAGGCTCCGCCGGTGATGACCATTCCCAACGACATTCTGGCGCTGGGCGCGGTCTTCGCGGGCTTCTTGGCGCTGCCCAAGCCCTTCTGGAACCTGATCGAGCCCTACCTGGCGCCGGCGCTGGCGCACGTGGAGGTCCACCACATGAGCCTGGGGCTCGAGTGGGGGCTCATCACCCTCTCCGCGGTGGTGGCGCTCGCCGGGCTCTACCTGGGGTACCTGGCCTTCACCCGCTGGGCGCTGCCGAAGTGGTACCTCACCTTCCAGACTTGGTCGGAAAACGCCTTCTACGTGGACCTGGCCTACAACGCGGTGATCGTGACGCCGCTCAAGGAGCTGGCCTACATCTGGAGCCTGCTCGACGGCGCCCTCGATACCTTCTACGTCTACGTCGCGGGGGTGAGCGGTTGGCTCGGTGAGCGGCTGACCAGGGTGCAGACCGGCTACGTTCGCGCCTACGGGGCGCTGATGGTCTTTGGCCTGGTCGCGATGCTCGTTTGGGGGGTGCTCCGGTGATTCACGCGCTCATCTTCCTACCCCTGATCTTCGGCGTGCTCGCGCTGCTCAACCCCTCTTCGGCGCGCGCTTTGGGCCTCGTGGGGTCGTTCTTGACTCTGCTCTTGGGCGTCGCCAGCTTTGGCGGGTTCCTGGGTGGCACCGACTACGCTTTCCACACGCCCCTCCTGGCCGAGGCCGGCGTCTACTACGCGGTTGGCTGGGACGGCGTGGGCGCGGTGCTGATGCTCGCGGTCGTGGTGACGACCTTCATCGCCCTTCTGGCCGCGCACGACGTCCCCCCGGCGATGGTGGGTCTGGCGCTGATGATGGAAACGGGGCTGCTCGGCCTGCTGGCGGCGCAGGACCTGGTCCTCTTCTACGTCTTCTTCGAGGCCACCCTGATTCCCAGCCTGCTGATGCTGGGTCTCTTCGGTGGTGCGGGGCGCGTGCGCGCGCTCATCAAGTTCGCGATCTTCACCCTGGTGGGCAGCCTGCTGATGCTCGCGGGTATCCTGGCGGTGCGCTACCTGGGCGGCGCGCCCAGCTTCCTCCTGGGCGACCTGCTGGCGCACCCGCTGGGCGGCTCCGTCGGCGTTTGGGCCTTCGTGGCCTTCTTGCTCGCCTTCATGGTCAAGACCCCGCTCTTCCCGCTACACGTCTGGCTGCCCGACTTTCATGCCGAGAACCACCCCTCGGGGCTGGCCGACGTAATGGGCACGCTCTACAAGGTGGGCCTCTTCGGCTTCTTCCGCTGGACGCTGCCGCTCTTTCCTGAGGCCTTCGCCCTCTTCCAGCCCTACCTGCTGGCGCTGGCGGCACTGACCGCGGTGGGTGCGGCCTGGATCGCCTACGCCCAGACCGACTGGAAGCGCCTGCTCGCCTACGGTGCGCTCTCGCACATGGGTATCGGGGCGCTCGGCCTCTTTAGCGGCACGCCCGAGGGCGCGGTGGGCGCCATCTTCCTGCTCGCGGCCTCGGCGGTCTACACCGGCGGGCTCTTCCTCTTCGCCGGTGGCCTCTACCGCCGCTTCGGCACGATGGACCTGCGCCCCACCTCGGGGCTCGCCAAGTCGGCGCCCGCGCTTGCCGCGCTCGGGCTCATCTTGGTGCTGGCGATGGTGGGGCTGCCCGGCCTCTCCGGCTTCCCGGGCGAGTTCATGAACCTGCTGGGCGCGTGGCAGGCCAGCCCGTCCTGGACCTTCGTGGGCTTCCTGGCCGTGATCGCGGCCGCGGCCTACGCGCTCAACGCCTACCAGCAGGTCTTCCACAACGCCCCCGAACGACCGGCGGCGGACCTCGACGCGGTGGAGTGGCAGTGGGGGACGCTGGCCACACTCGTGATCGTCTTCATGGGCGTCTACCCCAAGCTCTTCACCTCGGCGATCCTGCCCGCGGCTGAAGCGCTCGCGGCCGTACTGGGAGGTGGACGGTGACCACGCTCTGGATTCTTTTCCTCACCGCGCTGGTGACGACCTTCTCCGGCTTCTTCGCCCCGCCGCGAACGATTAAGGCGCTCACCCTGGTGGGCATGGCGGCGACGCTGGTGAGCCTGGCCTTCGGCTGGGGCGAAACCGTGGTCGCCTACGGCGGGATGTACACCTTCGACGCCTTTGCCCAGGGGATCACGCTGGTGATGGTCGTGGGGGCGATGATCGCCCTCCTCGCCGACTGCGACTACCACAAGCGCCTGGGCTGGCCGGCCTTCGAGTACTACCCGCTGGTGGCCTTCGCGGTGCTGGGCGGGCATGTCATGGCCTCGACGCCGCATCTGGGCGTGATGATCGTGGGGCTCGAGATTCTCTCGATCCCGCTCTACGCGCTGGCGGCGAGCCGCCGCAGCGAGCGCGGCTTCGAGGCCAGCCTCAAGTACTTCCTGCTGGGGGCAGTGGCCGCGGCTTTCTTCCTCTACGGCATCGCGCTCTACTTTGGCGCTACCGGCGGCTTCGTGCTGGGCGCCCAGGGCTCGGGCCTGGTCTGGGCCGCGGCGGTGATGATGCTGATGGCGGGTCTGGCCTTCAAGGCCGCGCTCGTGCCCTTCCACTGGTGGACGCCTGACGTCTACCAGGGCAGCCCCAGCCCGGTGACCCTCTTCATGGCCACCGCGGTCAAGGCGGCCGCCTTCGCCGCCTTCGCGCGGGTGGTGGTCTCGGTGGGCCTGGGCGGCCCGGCCTTCTACGCGCTGGCGGCGCTGGTGCTGCTCACCGTCTTCTGGGGCAACCTGGTGGCGATGGTGCAGGGTGAGGCCAAGCGGATGCTGGCCTACTCCTCGGTGGCGCACGCCGGTTACATTGCGGTGGCCCTCTTCGGCCCCAACCCGGCGCCGGCGCTGGGCTACTACCTGCTGGCCTACGCGCTCTCGACCGGCCTCGCCTTTGCGGTGCTGGCCCAGCTGGACGAGGGCGAGGGCGTTCCCTTGCGTTCGCTCGCGGGGTTGTGGGGCCGCTCGCCGCTCTTGGGCCTGGGCTGGACCGTGGCCCTGCTCTCGCTCGCGGGGCTGCCCCCGCTGGTGGGTTTCTGGGGCAAGTACATGGTCTTTCTGGAAGCGGCCCGGGGCGGCCAGTACCTGATCGTGGCGCTGGCGCTCTTCGCCGCGGCGATTGCCGCGTACTACTACTTGCGGCTCTTGGGCGCGGCTCTCTTCAGCAAGGCCGAGAAGGCTGAGCCGGTGGCCCTCTCCGGCTCGGCGCCGGTGGGGATCGCGCTGGCGACGGTGCTGGTGGTGCTATTGGGCGTGCTGCCGGGGCTGGGATACGGCCTCTTCACCGCGGCCAGCGCAATCATCAGGTAGGTTTGCGAAACCAAAAGGAGGCGCGGCCGGGCCGCGCCTCCTCGCTTATGCCCTTAGGTTCTAGGTGAGGGCGTTTTCCTCGGTGATGTCGCGGCCGAGGATGAGGGTGTGGATGTCGTGGGTGCCCTCGTAGGTGTCCACGGTTTCCAGGTTGAGCATGTGGCGGATGGCGTGGTACTCGGTGGTGATGCCGTTGGCACCCAGGATCTCGCGGGCCAGACGGGCGCTTTGCAGGGCCGCGCGCACGTTGTTGCGTTTGGCCAGGGAGACGTGGGTGTGTTTAAGGGTGCCCTCGTCCTTCATCTTGCCCAGCTTCCAGGCGAGCAGCAGCCCCTTGGTGTGCTCGGTGAGCATGTAGACGAGCTTGTCCTGAATGAGCTGGCGGGCGGCGATGGGGCGGCCGAAGGTGATGCGGCTCTTCGAGAACTCGAGCGCCTCGGTGTAGACCGCCTCGAGCGCCCCCAGCGCCCCCCAGGCGATGCCGTAGCGGGCCTGGGTGAGGCAGGAGAGCGGTGCCTTGAGGCTGCCCGACCCCGGGAGCAGCTGGTCCTTGTGCACGCGCACGTCCTCGAGCACCAGCTCGCTGGTCACGCTGGCGCGCAGGCTCATCTTGTGGTGGATCTCCGGTGCCGAGAAGCCCGGGGTGTCGGTGGGGACGATGAAGCCCAGGATCTTGCCCTCCTCGTCCTTGGCCCAGACGATGGCGATCTGGGCGATGGAGCCGTTGGTGATCCACATCTTGGTGCCGCTCAGGACGTAGTAGTCGCCATCTTTTACGGCCTTGGTCTTCATGTTGCCGCCGGGGTCGGAGCCGCCGTCGGGCTCGGTGAGGCCGAAGGCGCCGACGATCTCGCCCGCGGCCAGCTTGGGCAGGTATTCCCGCTTCTGTTCCTCGGAGCCGTAGGCGTAGATGGGGTACATCACCAGCGCCCCCTGGACACTGGCGAAGCTGCGCAGGCCGGAGTCGACGCGCTCGAGCTCGTACATGATCAGGCCGTAGGCGTTGTTCGAGACGCCGGCCGCCCCGTACTCCTCGGGCAGGTTGGAGCCTAAGAAGCCCATCTCGCCGAAGGTGCGGATGAGGTGTTTGGGGAAGACCCCTTCCTCCCACCACTCGCGGATGTGGGGCATGACCTCGGCTTCCATAAACTTTCGCGCCGCCGCTTGAACTTGCCGCTCTTCGGGGGTGAACAGCTCCTGGGCCAGGTAGTAGTCGAGCATCGTCTACCTCACTTTCTAGCCCCAAGCATACGGAGGGCCGTGTCTCGAGGCAAGGGACGGCCCTGGCGGGTGCGTGCGATGGACGGATTTTTGACAACTCGCATAAAGATGCTTAGGATGAAAGCGGACAAAGTTTACCCGGAGGTGGATATGAAGCTAAAGCGTGGACTTCTCGTATTGGCGGGCCTGCTGGCCCTAGGTATGGCCTTCGCCCAGGTCACCCGCATCTCGCTGGCGACCGGCGGCACCGGCGGCGTCTACTACCCGCTGGGCGGCGGCATCGCCCAGATCTGGACCGACTACGTGCCCGGCGTCGAGGCCAGCGCCGAGGTGACCGGCGCCTCGGTCGAGAACGTGCGTCTGGTGGCAAGCGGCGAGGCCCAGGCCGCGCTCGGCACCAGCGGCGTGGTGGTGCAGGCCTACAAGGGCGAGGGTAAGTTCAAGGGCAAGCCCCAGCCTATCCTGGCCATCGGCGCGATGTACCCCAACGCCTGGCAGTTCGTGACCGTGGCCGAGACCGGCATCAAGGCTATCCCCGACATCAAGGGCAAGCGCGTCTCCACCGGTGCTCCCGGCTCGGGCACGGCGGTGATGACCCAGGCCATCCTCAAGACCCTGGGCTACGTCCCCGGCAAGGACTTCAAGGAGTTCCGCCTCTCCTTCGCCGAGCAGGTCTCCGCGCTCAAGGACGGCACCATCGACGTGGGCTCCTGGTCCGTGGGCCTCGGCCCCGGTTCGCTGGTCGACCTCTCGACCACCCGCCAGATGGTCCTCATCTGCATGACCCCCGAGGAGCAGGCCAAGGTCTCGGCGGAGAACCCCTACTACAAGCCCTTCACCATCCCCGCCGGCACCTACAAGGGCGTCGACTACGACTGCCTCACCGTGGGTACGCCCAACGTTCTCTTCGTGAACGCCAACGACGACACCGAGCTCGTCTACCAGCTCACCAAGGCGCTCTTCGAGCACGTGGACGAGCTGGGGCAGATCCACCCCGCGGGTAAGACGATCAGCCCCGAGTACGTCCTCAAGGCTACGCTCATCCCGCTGCACCCGGGCGCCATCAAGTACTTCGAGGAGATCGGCCTGACCGTGCCCGATCACCTCAAGCCCGCGAAGTAATCCTTCTCCATGCGCTGGGCCCCCTACGCGCTCGCCGTGTTGGGGGCCCTGTTGCTTGCCTGGGCGCTTTGGCCCACCGACGTGCTGGAGGTCTCCGTGGAGGGGGTGGGGACGTTGCGTTACCCGGTGCGTGCGGGCGAGCGGGTGGAGCTCACCTGGATCCACTCGGTCTCGTCCATCCCCGTGCGCGAGGTCTTCGAGGTGCGCGATGGCGACCTCTGGCTCATGGAGACCCACAACCCCTGGTTCGCCGCGGGGCTGGGCGAGATCGCCGGGCGCGGACGTACCGTCTCCGAGGAGGGGCACGCGGTGGCCATCGTCGACATCAACGAGCGGGCCGACGGCATGGTTTTGCGTATCGGGAGCCCCGAGATCCACCACACCCTGATCGTGGGCGGGCGGCGCTGCGACCTCTCGCGCCTGGCGCCCCACGCCCGCGGCCGCTTCGAGGTGGTACGGCGGCCCCGGTGGTACGCGCTGCGAGGTGTGCGCTGTGAATGAAACGAGTTCCCCCCGAACCTTCCTGAGCGCGGTACTGGCCGTGGTAGCCCTGCTGCTGGTGGCCTTCCAGATCTACACCGCCGGCTATGCGCCGATGACGGCCATCTACCAGCGCTCGATCCACCTGACCTTCATCCTGGTGCTGCTCTTCCTCTCCACGCCGGTGAGCCGGCGCTGGCCCGCGGCGCTGCGCTGGCTGGCGGACGGCGCCCTGATTGCCGCCAGCCTGGCGATGGGCGGTTACATCTACTTCAACTACAACGCCATCATCGACCGCTTCGGCTGGTGGGAGCCCTCTGACATCTACATGGGCGTGCTCGCGGTGCTGCTCGTGCTCGAGGCGACGCGGCGCGCCATCGGCTGGCCGATGACGATCATCTCGGCCCTCTTCATCATCTACGCCTACGTCGGCCCCCACATGCCCGGCGTGCTGGCGCACAAGGGCTACGGCACCGAGCGGCTGGTGGGGCAGCTCTACCTGACCACCGAGGGCATCTTCGGCGTGCCGCTGGGCGTGGCCGCCACCTTCGTCTTCATCTTCATCCTCTTCGGCGCGCTGCTCGAGGCTACCGGGGCTGGCAAGTTCTTCATCGACCTGGCCTACGCTCTCGCCGGCAAGAGCCGGGGCGGCCCGGCGAAGGCCAGCGTGGTGGCGAGCGCCTTCATGGGCTCGCTCTCGGGATCGGCCATCGCCAACGTGGTGACCACCGGCGCCTTCACCATTCCCCTGATGAAGAAGCTGGGCTACAAGCCCGAGGAGGCCGCCGGGGTGGAGGCCGCCGCCAGCACCGGCGGGCAGATCATGCCGCCCATCATGGGCGCGGGGGCCTTCCTCATCGCCGAGTACACCCAGACGCCCTACCTTACGGTGGTCAAGCTCTCGATCGTGCCGGCGATCCTCTACTTCCTCACCGTCTACCTTTTCGTGGACCTTATCGCGGCCAAGCGCGGCATGCGTGGCATGCCGGCTAGCGAGCTGCCTTCCACCAAGAAGGTGATGCTCGAGGGGTGGCATTACCTGATCCCGCTCTTCATCTTGATCTACTACCTCTTCAAGGGCGTCAGCGCGATGAAGGTGGGTTTCATCGGCGTGCTGGCCATCATGCTCGCCAGCAACCTGCGGCCGCGGCCGGGCAGCGAGGCGGGCCGGCGGCTGCACGTGCTCCTGCACCTGGCGGCAATGGGCTACCTCCTCTACATCGGCTTCCAGCCGAGCCGCGGCTTCGCGCTATGGCAGTTCTACCTGGTGGTGGGCATGGTCATCGCCAGCAGCCTCAGCCCCTACAGTCCGCTGAACCTGCCGCGGCTGGTGCAGGGGCTGGTTTCGGGGGCGATGTCGGCCATCCCCGTCTCCGTGGCCACGGCCGCGGCGGGCATCGTCGTGGGCGTGGTTGGGTTGACCGGGGTGGGGCTCAAGTTCAGTCACCTGGTGGTCTCGGCCTCGGGCGGGCACCTGCTGCTCGCGCTTTTGCTAGTAGCGCTCGCGAGCCTGGTGCTCGGCATGGGGCTGCCGGTGACGGCATCGTACATCGTGCTCGTCGTCCTCGCTGGGCCGGCGCTGCAGGATCTGGGCGTGCCGCTCATCATCGCCCACTTGATCGTCTTCTGGTACAGCCAGGACTCCAACGTCACCCCGCCGGTGGCGCTCGCGGCCTACGCCGCCTCGGGCCTCGCGGGCACCGACGCCATGCGCGCGGGCGTACAGGCCTGGAAGTTCGCCAAGGGGCTCTACCTGATTCCGCTGCTTATGGTCTACGCCCCCGGCATCATGTTTACCGGGACGCCGACGCAGATCGCGATCGACCTCACCCGCGGTCTCCTGGGGCTGTGGGTCTTTGCGGCTGCGCTTGAGGGCTACATGTTCCGCGAGGCAAAACCCTACGAGCGGCTGCTGCTTGTGGCCGCGGGCGTGGGGCTTTTCTGGCCCTCGCTGACGGTGAACCTGGGTGGCTTCGCGCTGCTGGCCCTGGCGGTGGTGCTGGGCCGGCGGGGACGCTAGGCCGTCTGCTCCACGCCGCGCCCCGGATGGGGCGCGGCGCGCGCTTTAGGGAGCAAAGAATGACCGGTCGGTCAGTTTTGCGGTAGGCTGAGGCCGTGCCGGCGCTCGAGCTCCTACGCGACCCTCACTACCGCGGCTACTGGATCAGCCTCTTCATCAGCCAGATGGGCACCTGGATGCAGGCTGCCGCCCAGGCCTGGCTGGTGATCGAGCTGACCGGCTCGGCCGAGCGGCTGGGGCTGGTGGTGGCGTTGCAGTTTGCGCCCTCGCTCCTCTTCAGCCTGCCCGCGGGCGTGCTCGCCGACCGCCTGCCCCGCAGGACGCTCCTGCGCCTCACCCAGAGCAGCATGGCCCTGCTGGCGCTGGGGATGGCCGCGCTGGTGGCCACGGGCACCGTCACCTACGGCTGGGTGCTGCTCTTCGCCGCCCTCTACGGCCTCGCCAACGTCCTCGATCTGCCGGCGCGCCAGGCCTTCACGGTGGAGCTCGCCGGGCGCGAGCGCTACCCGGGCGCGGTAGCGCTCAACTCCTTCAGCTTCAACGTCTCGCGTCTGGTGGGCCCGGCGGTGGCGGGCATCTTGATCGCTCGGGCCGGCATGGGCTGGGCCTTCGCCGTCAACGGGCTTTCCTTCGTGCCCATGCTGGTCTTCCTTGTTTTCGTTCCGGTGGGGCGCGCGGCGGTGGGCGCGCGCGGTTCCTGGCGCGCCCAGATCGCCGAGGGGCTCGCCTACGTGCGGCGCACGCCCGAGGTCCTTTCCGCGATCGTGCTGATCTTCTGGGTGGGCACCTTCGTGCTCAACTTCCAAACCCTCATCCCCGCCTACGCCCGCCTGGTGCTGGGGCTCGACGCCGAAGGCTACGGCGGCATCATGAGCGCCATGGGCGCGGGCGCGCTGGTGGGCGCGGTAGGGCAGGCGCTCGCGCGCAACTTCCACCTCAGGCGCATCGACCTGGGGGTCCTGATCCTGGTCGCGGCGCACCTGCTGCTGGCGCTGCCGCTGGACGCCTGGGGGGCGGCCTGGGTGATGGCGCTGGGCGGGCTCGGGATGGTGCTCACCCTGGTGGGAACGAACACCCTCATCCAGACCGCGGTGCCCGACGCGTTGCGGGGGCGGGTGATCTCGATCTACTCGCTGGCCCTACTGGGTTCGGGGCCGCCGGGATCGTACCTGACGGGATGGCTCATGGACGCTTTGGGCGGGCGCGCGGCCGCCGGCGTGCTAGCGCTGCTGGCGCTCGCCGGCTGGGCACTGGTCCGCCTGTGGGCGGCCCAGCGGGCTTCGTGGTAGGCTGCCCTCAAATCCGATTGGGGAGGGAACGGCATGCCACGGTTCATCGATTTGTCCGCGACGATCGCGAACAGCCCCGAGGAAACGCCCGAGTTCTTCAAGACTTCGATCGAATACGCCGACCACGCCACCGGCGCCCAGCAGATCCAGGCCCTCTTCGGGGTGCCGCCCGAGCTGCTGCGCGACGGCGAGGGCTGGGCCGTCGAGACGATCACCCGCCTCGGTACCCACGACGCCACCCACGTGGACGCGCCCTACCACTACAACAGCCACGTCGGGGGCAAGCCCGCGGCCACGGTGGACCGGTTGCCGCTCGAGTGGTTCTTCTCCGACGGCGTGGTGCTCGACATGACGGGCCGCGAGCGCGGCCAGGTAGTCGAGGTGGCCGATATCGAGGCGGAGCTCGAGCGCATCGGCTACACCCTCAAGCCGCTCGACATTGTACTCGTGCGCACCGGCATGGACGCCTTCTACGGCCACCCCGACTACTTCCTGATGGGCCCTGGCGTGAGCCCCGAGGCCACCCGCTGGCTCTTCGACCGCGGCGTGCGGGTGATGGGCATCGACGCCTGGAGCTGGGACGCGCCTTTGGATCTGCAAGCGGAGGCGGCGCTGCGGGAAAAGCGGCCCGGCATTTTCTGGGCGGCGCACCAGGCCGACCTGCCCTACGCCCAGATTGAGCGGCTGGTTAACCTGGACGCGCTGCCCCCCTTCGGCTTCAAGGTGGCAGCCTTTCCGCTCAAGATCGAGCGCGCCAGCGCCGGGCCGGCGCGGGTCGTGGCGATCCTCGACTAGGGGGGCCGGCGGTGCGCCTCAAGCGTTTGCTGCTCGAAAACGGCGAGGCCAGCGTGGCCGTCCGTTATGCCGACGCCTGGTACCCGCTCGCGCCTTTCGAGGCCGAGCTGGGCCGGGCGGCCCGCGACCTGCTGGCCTTCCTGGCGGGGGGCGTGGCGCTGCGGGAGTGTACGGCCGAGCTGCTCGACCGCGCCCGCGAAGAAGGGAGGCCGCCCCAGCCGGTCCGTCCGGACGCGCTTTTGCCCTTCGAGCCGACGAGCTTTCGCGACTTCATGCTCTACGAAGCCCACGCGATCGGCGCCACCAAGGGCTGGCTCAAACGTTTCATGTCCCGGGCCTACCGCTTCATCCAGCTCTATGAGCGCGTCACTGGGCGGCCCCACGCCAAGGTGCGGCCTTCGGCGCTGTGGTACCAGCGGCCGATCCACTACCTGGGCAATCCCCGCGCCTTCCTCACCGAGGGGGCCGAGGTGCCCTGGCCGGCCTATACCCGCGCACTCGACTACGAGCTCGAGCTCGGCTTCGTGCTGGCGCGGCCGCTGCGCGACGCCAGCCCCGAGGGGGCCCTCGCGGCCATCGGCGGTTTCTTCGTCGTCAACGACTATTCCGCCCGCGACGTCCAGGCGGCGGAGATGCGTTCGGGCTTCGGGCCCGTCAAGGCAAAGAACTTCGCCACCGGCGTCGCCGCCGAGGTGGTCACGCCTGACGTGGTGCTGCCCGACTGGCAGCGGCTTGAGGGGCGGGTACGTCTGGACGGTGAGGTTGTCTGCGAGGGCTCGGCGGCCGGGCCCCGCTTCGACCTGGGCGAGGCCGTGGCCTACGCCTCGCTAGGCGAGCCGCTCGAGGTGGGCGCGGTGCTGGCCACCGGTACCTTCCCGGGCTGCTCGGCGCTCGAAAGCGAGCGCTGGCCCGCACCGGGCGCGGAGGTCACCGCCGAGATCGACGGCGTGGGCCGGCTCACCCAGCGTCTGGGCCGGCCTCCGGGCTAGGCGCCCAGTCGGCCGGGCGCGGCCCCAGCCCCAACCGCCAGGCCACCGCGTCGGCGACGCGTCCGCTCGCGCGGCCGTCGCCGAAGGGGTTGGGGGCGGCGGCCATGCGGGCGCGCTGGTCGGGGTCGCGCAAGAGTTCGTCCACTGCGCGCGCGAGCTTTTCGGGGTCGTTGCCGCCGAGCCGCAACGCGCCCGCAGCCAGCCCTTCGGGCCGCTCGGTAACGTTGCGCGCCACCACCACCGGCACGCCCAGCGCCGCACCTTCCTCCTGGAGGCCGCCGGAGTCGGTGACGATCAGCTCGCTCGCCGCCAGCAGCGCGGCCATCTCGGAAAACTCCAGGGGCTCGAGCAGCACGAAGTTGGGCAGTCCAGCGAGCGCCGGCCGCACCGCCTCGCGCACCACCGGGTTCTTGTGCACCGGGTAGACGAAGGTGAACTCCGGGTGCGCCCGCGCCACCCGCGCCAGCTCCGCGGCCAGCCCGGCGAGCTGGGGCCAGTTCTCGCGCCGGTGCAGCGTCACGGTCACGTAGGGCCCGGGGGGCAGGCCCCGGGGCAGGCGGCCGCGGGCGGCGGCGAAGCGCACCGCGTCGATGCCCGTCTGCCCCGTGGTCACGATGCGCTCGGGGTCGTGGCCTTCGGCCCGCAGGTTGGCCGCCGCGGTGGGCGTGGGGGCGAGGGCGAGGTCGGTGAGGACGTCGGTGAGGCGGCGGTTGGCCTCCTCGGGAAAAGGCTCGTCCAGCCGTCCGCTGCGCAGCCCCGCCTCGACGTGGCCCACCGGGATGCCTTCCAGGAAGGCCGCCCAGGCGACCGCGAAGGTGGTGAGGGTGTCGCCGTGGACGAGGACGTAGTCGCTTTCGAGCTCCACCAGCGCCCGCGCCGCCGCGGGCACGATGCGCCCAGAGAGATCGGGCAGCCGCTGGCGCTCGGTCATCACCTCGAGGTCGCGGTCGGCTGGCACCTCGAAGACAGCCAGCGCCTGCTCCAGTTGCTGGCGGTGCTGGCCGGTGAGCAGCACCCGCACCCGCAGACCCGCGCGCCCGGCGAGCGCTCGGTAGACCGGGGCCATCTTGATGGCCTCGGGGCGGGTGCCGAAGGCGAGGGTGACGGTCTTCACGGTTCTCTCCGGGCCGCGCGGCGGCGGCGCCAGCTGGCGAAGGCGAGCAGCAGCGCCGCGCCCGCGGCGGCGGTAAGCGTGACGGCCCAGCTCATCCCCTGCACGCGCATGGCCAGGGTGCCGCTCGCAAGCGTCAGCCCCCACAGCACCACCGCCACGCGGTGCTGGTCGAGGCCGCGGGCGAGCAGCCAGTGGTGCAGGTGGTCCTTGCCGGGGTGGGCCAGCGGGTTCTTGCGTGCTGCCAGGCGGCGGAAGAAGACCTGGGTGGTGTCGAGGATGGGAATGGCCAAGAAGAGCGCGGTGGGCACCAGTGCCCAGACGGTGCTGATCTTGAGGTTGCCCAAGATCGCGGTGGCGGCGAGGACGTAGCCCAGAAAGTAGGCCCCGGCGTCTCCGAGGATGATGTGGCTGGGGTGGAGGTTGTGGCGCAAAAAGCCCAGCACCGCCCCCGCCACCGCCGCCAGCAGGAGCGTGGCGGCGGCGCGGGTCTCAAACTGGGCGCTGGCGGCGAGCAGGAAGACGGCGGTGATCAGGCTCACCCCACCGGCGAGGCCGTCCACCCCATCGAGCAGGTTGATAGCGTTGGTGATCCCCACGATCCAGAGGACGGTGAGGCCCACCGAGAGCGCGGGATCGATGGGGTAGCCGAAGGTGGCGTCGATGCGCACGCCCCCGGCGTAGAGCAGCAGGGCGCCGGCCACCTGCGCCCCCAGGCGGAAGAGTGCGGGAAGGCCGTACTGGTCGTCGATGAAGCCCAGAAGCACCATCAGCGAGCCGCCGAAGAGGATGACGATCAACTTGAGCAGCACGTTGTCGAGGACGTTGGGGCGCAGCAACAGCGCTACGGTGAGGGCGAGCACCACCCCACCGAAAACGGCCAGCCCGCCTGCGTTGGGCAGCGGTTCGCGGTTGAGGCGGCGCTCGTTGGGGGCGTCGGCCCAGCCCACCCGCAGGGCGAAGCGCACCAGCGCCGGCACGCTGCGCCAGGTGGCCACCGCCGCCACCAGAAAGGTGAGGACCACGGTCAACCAGCCGCTGCCCGTGGGATTGGCGATTCCCAGGGACTCGAGGTAGTGGCGGAGGAGGGTGGGCATGGTAAGGGCCAGTTGCTTGTGGCGAGTGGCCTGTGGTTTCTACTGGCTACCAGATGCAGGCCACAAGCTACTTGGTTCCATAGATCCTGTCGCCTGCGTCGCCCAGACCGGGGACGATGTAACCGTGCTCGTTGAGGCGCTCGTCCACCGCGGCGACGCAGATGTCCACGTCGGGGTGGGCTTTCATGACGCGCTCGATGCCCTCGGGCGCGGCGATAATGCTCATCAGCTTGATCTGGGTCGCGCCGTGCTCTTTGAGGACGTGGATGGCCTGGACCGCCGAGCCGCCGGTAGCGAGCATGGGGTCGGTGAGGAAGACGCGTCGCTCGGCGATGTCGGGCGGAAGCTTGGCGTAGTACTGGGTGGGCTCGAGCGTCTTTGGGTCGCGGTAGAGGCCGATGTGGCCCACGCGCGCGGCAGGAATGAGGCGGAGGATGCCGTCCACCATCACCAGCCCGGCGCGCAGGATAGCCACCAGCGCCAGCTTCTTGCCCGCCAGCACCTGGACCTTGGCTGGGGCCACCGGCGTCTCGACGATGGTCCGTTCGAGCTCGAGGTCGCGGGTGGCCTCGTAGGCCATGAGCATGCTGACCTCTGCCATGAGCTCGCGGAAGTCCTTGCTGCCGGTGTTCTTGTCGCGGATGAGGGCCAGCTTGTGCTGTACCAGGGGATGGTCGACCGTGGTTACCTTCATCCACTTCAAGCTACCACGGGGTCCGTGGGAACTCGTGCAACGTCCACTCGATGCGGGGAAGCTTGTCGGCCAGCGCGTCCTCGAAGCCCTGGGGCTCCTTTTCACGGAACCAGTGGAGGTCGTGCAGGAAGGTGAGCGGGATCCACAGCGCGATCCGCCGCCACAGCGCCAGCGGCTCGGGGTAGCGGCGGGCGATGCGGGTGAGGGCGTGCAGGCAGCGTGCGCGCGGGAGCAGGCTGAGGCTACCGGTGGTGAGGATGGCGAGGTCGTGCGCCGGGTCGCCGGGGCCGGCACGGCTCCAGTCCACCACCAGCACAGCCCCGCCCTCGGCCAGCAGCACGTTTCCGGCCCAGAGGTCGTGGTGGACGAAGGCGTGGGGCACGCCGTCCAGCAGATGCAGCCGCGGCTCGAGCGCGGCGATGGCCTCGAGCGCGGCGGGTACGTCGGCCAGGCTCTCGCGAAAGCGCGCCAGCCGCCGCCGCACCGGCTCCGCCGAGGTCCGACCCGGCTCGGGAAGCCGGTGCAGCCGCAGCACGAAGCCCGCGAGCCGGGCCAGGGCGCGGCCGTCGAAGCGCTCCGGCTCGAAGGGATGGCCCGGGAAACGCCGCAGCACCAGCGCGGCGTAGCCGCTGAGGGCTTCGGGGCTCCAGACGTTGACGAGCCAGTCGCTGAGGCCGGCGCGGGCCAGGTTGGCCGCTTCCAGACGGGGCAGGTGGACCTCGTGGGGGCCGTAGACCTTGACCACGTAGCCGTCGCCGAGGAAAACGCGCGCCTCCTGGCCTTCGAGGGCGGGGCGCAGCGGGGTGCCGAGGCGCTGCTCGAGCGCCTGGGTCACGGCGCGGGGCACGTGCAGCGTGGCCACCTGCCCATCATAAACACGCCCGTAGGCGGGATTACAATACGGCGGTATGCGCGCCGAGTGCCGTGAGGCCTCCACCCTGATCCACCCCGACCCGCAGCATGTCCTCAGCTTCGACCGCGAGGGGCGGCTCTATACCTTTTACGACGATGGAACCCTCTACAAGCGCGCCCTCGACAGCACCCTCCACTGGCGCCGGCGCGCGCCGGGAGGGCCGCGCGAGCGCGGCGTGCTCGGCCCCGAGGAGGCGCTCGAGGTCTTCGCCCGCGTACACGCGTACGCCCGGCGCGCCGCGCGCGAGTTGCAGGGTGACTGCGCCGAGCGCGCCGCGCGCGAGATTGTGCCCTGGACCCCGGGGCGGCTCGCCGCCGAGCGCGAGCGCTTTTTCGCCATCTACCGGCCCATCGCCATTCTGCCGCCCGACCAGTACTTCGCCATCGTGGTGCAGGCCACCGAGGGTTGCACCTGGAACAAGTGCACCTTCTGCAGTTTTTACCAGGGCCGTCCCTTCCACGCCAAGATGCCCGAGCAGTTGAGGACGCACGCCGAGGCGGTGCAGGACTTTCTGGGCCGCCAGCTGCTCCTGCGCCGGGGGGTCTTCCTGGCCGACGGCAACGCCCTGGCGCTTTCGCACTCGCGCCTGCTGCCTATCTTCGAGGCGGTGCGCGAGGTCTTTCCGGGCCGGGAGATCTACGGCTTCGTCGACCTCTACAGCGGCGAGCGGCACGACCCGGCCGACTGGGGTGAGCTTGCCCGGCTGGGGCTCGAGCGCGTCTACGTGGGTATGGAAACGGGGCATGACGAGCTGCTGGCCTTTCTTAACAAGCCCGGCTCCGCGCGCGAGCTTGAGGCCTTCGTGCGCGAGCTCAAGGGCGCGGGGGTGAGCGTGGGGTTGATCGTGATGGTGGGCGTGGGGGGGCGGGACTACCGCGAGGCCCATGCCCGGGCCACGCTCGAGGCGCTGGCGCAGATGCCGCTCGATCGGCGCGATCTCGTCTACCTCTCGCCCTTCGTCGAGCACCCCGACTCGGCCTACGCCCGCGAGCGCGCTGCGGCGGGGCTGACGCCCATGGACTGGGGCGAGATCGAGGCCGAGACCGCGCGCCTCGCCGCCGAGGTGCGCCGGCTGGGCGTGCGCGCCGCGCGCTACGACATCCGCGAGTTCATCTACTGAGTTTCGTCGTCGGGACCGAAGATGGTCACGGCCATGGCCAGGCCGAAGTAGATCACCACCGCGATGCCGCTGAGCATGCCGCCCCACAGCCGCAGCGGTTGGTTGGGGAAGAGGTCGCCCAGGATGCGGGCCGCGAGCGCGGCGTGCAGCAGCCAGAGTGGGTTGTACATCGCCGGGTGGAAACGAATCTTGAGGCGCAGCACCGCGGGGAAGATAACCGGTGCATGGCCGAAGACCATGGCGAAGGTGAATCCCACGAAGATCGCGTGGAGGGGGGCGTCGTAGCCTAGCCCCGCCGGCGGCAGGCCGGCGAGCGCCATCCACACGCCGCCGATTAGCAGCCAGACGTAGGCGGTGAGCAGGCTGATGCCCATGAACTTGTGCACGCCCTCGCGGTGGCGGGCGTTGGCCCAGGCGATATCGAAGCGCAGCAGCCAGACGCCTTGGAGCAAAAACCCTAGTCCCACCAGGCGGTCGGCGTGGTGGACGCCAAAGGTGGCGAGGACCAGCCCCAGCAGCGTGAGCAACGTCACCGCGATGAAGCCGCGGATGGCGGCGAGGGGTTTGGGCACAAAGCGGGAGAGCTCGAGCCGCTCGCCCGCGACGATGAAGACCAGGAAGGCCATCCACCACAGGCTCATGACCTGGCGCGGCGCACCCAGCACCCAGGCGAGGTCGCCGAGGAAGAGCGCCAGCGCACCCAGCCCCATGACTAGCGTGAAGTCGGCGGGTTGGAGCTTGTAGATGTAGGCGGCCACGGCCACGTAGAAGCCCGCGCCCACGGTGAGGGTAAGCATGATCCAGCGCAGGTCGAGGTGGAAGAAGAAGGCCAGGCCGCCGATGGCCATGAGCGCGGGCCCGACGTAGGTCCAAGCTTTGCCCAGTCCTACCGCGCGCTCGAGCGCGATCAGCGTGCCGAAGAAGGCCGCCACCATCAGGGGACCGTGCAGCCCCGCGAGTCCGCCTGCGGGCAGGTTCCAGCCCAGCCGCACCTCACCGGCCCACAGGCCGCTGACCATGAGCAGCACCGAACTTGCCAGCAAACCTACGCGTAGTACCATGCGCGCCTCCCGGCCTCAGCTGGTTAATCCTAAGTCCTCCAGTAGGGTTTTGTAAATATCCCCCGCGAAGCGGGCCAGCTCCTCGCGCACGTCGCGCCCCTTCACGCTCGCCGGCAGGCGGGCGTCGGCGATGCGCAGGGCCTCGGCCAGCACCTCGGGGTAGATGGGCCAGCCGCCGCTGGCTTCGGCGGGCGCGACTGCCTCGCTTTCGGGGCTGGCGACGGCCTCGCCGCTCCCGCCGCCGCGCGACTTGCGCCGGCGCTTGCGGTTCTTCGTTTGCGGCTCGCCGTGGGTGCGCTTCAGCAGCTCGAGCGCCAGCTCGGCGGCCACCTTCTCGGCCTCGCGCTTGCTGCGCCCCTGGCCGGTGGCGAGGAGCTCGCCCTCCAGGGAGACGTCGCTGATGAAGAGGGGGTCGTCCTCGGTACCGGTACCGCGGGTCTCGAACTTGGGCAGGGGAAGCCCCTTGCTCTGGCAGTAAGCGTTCAGGGCAGATTTAGGGTGTGTCACGTGTGGACCTCGTTGCGCATGGAGTTTTGCGCCCATGGGCGCCGAGCGCATTCTAGCACGCGCGCAGCGGGCCCTTTTCGTTTAAAATATACGGGATGATTCGAATCCTTATAGCCGACGATCACTCTTTGTTCCGGCAGGGCTTGCGCTCCCTGCTGGAGGCCGAGGGCGACCTGCGGGTGATCGGCGAGGCGGCCAGCGGGCGCGAAGCCCTGCGCGCGGCGCTCGAGACGCGCCCCGACATCATCCTGATGGACATCCAGATGCCCGGCCTGGACGGCGTGGAGGCCACCAAGGAGATCCTCAAGGAGTTTCCCGAGGCCCGGGTGATTATGCTCACCATGTACCGTCAGGACGCTTACGTCTTCGAGGCGGTCAAGGCCGGCGCGCGCGGCTACCTCCTCAAGGACGTGGACGCCGAGGCGCTGGTCGACGCGGTGCGGCGGGTCAACGAGGGCGAGGTGCTGCTCGACGCCGAGCTGGCCGAGCAGATCATCCACGATTTCCGGGCCAAGCGCGACGTGCTGCCGCAGGCCCACCACGCCGACCTCACCGACCGTGAGGTGCAGATCCTGCGCCTTCTGGCCCAGGGGGCGACGAACCAGGAGATCGCTGACGAGCTGGGCATCTCCGAGAAGACGGTGCGCAACCGGCTCTCCGAGATCTTCTCCAAGCTGCACCTCAACAACCGCACCCAGGCTGCGCTCTACGCCATCCGCGAGGGTCTGGCCGACATCGAAGAATGACGCCGCAAGACTTTTTGCGCCGCTTCGGGGCGGTGGCCGGCGACGAGGCCAGGGCCGAGTTCCTGGCCAATTTTTTTGCCGCGCGCGGGGAGGAGGTGCGCCGTGATGAGGAGGGCAACCTCTGGGTGGGCGGGGGTCCGGTGGCCTTCGCCGCCCACATCGACACGGTGCTCGAGCCCCGGCCGCTCACGCTCGAGGAGGAGCGCTGGTGGGGGCCCGCCGCAGGCGACAACTCCAGCGGCGTGGCCGTGCTGGCGACCGCCTGGGAGCGGGTGCCCGAGGGCGCAACCCTGGCCTTCACCGTGGGTGAGGAGGGCCTGGGCAACCTGCGCGGCGCACGCGCCTTCGTGCGCGAGCAGCGGCCTGCGGCTTTCGTGGCCGTGGACGGCTACCTGGGTAGCCTCGTTAGCCGCGCCCTTGGCTCGGTGCGCTACGAGGTGCGCTTCCTGGCCACGGGCGGCCACTCCTGGGGTGACCGCAGCGCGCCCAACCCAGCTTGGGCGCTGGGGCGGATGATCCAGGCGGTGCAGGCGCTTCCCTGTTGCGAGGGCGCGAGCCGCAGCGTGGCGCGGGTCTGGGGCGGCGGCGCGATCAACGCGATCCCCGAGGAGGTGGGGCTCGCCCTCGACGTACGCGCGGTGGACCCGGTGCGGCTCGACGAGGCCGAGCGGCGGATACGCACGGCGGCGATGGAGGCGGCCCACCTCGAGCAGGTGGAGACCGAGGTGCAGCTCCTCGGCCGCCGGCCCGCGGGCTCCACCGCCAACGCCGACCTGCTCGCCTGTGCCCGCGAAGCGGGGGCCGCCGCGGGGGTGACGCTGGAGGAGGGTGCCGGCTCCACCGACATGGCCGCCGCCGTCGAGCAGGGTATCCCCGCGATTACGCTGGGTGTCTACCGCGGCGGCGGGGCCCACACCGAGGCCGAGTGGGTGGACCCGGCCTCGCTCGACCAGGGCGTTGCCCTGCTGCGCGCCTTCTGGAGGTGTTACGGTGGACGAGCTACTTCGCAAGCTTGAAGAAAACGGGGTCTACTACGTCGCCCAGGTGGACGACGCCGAGGGTGTGAGCTACGCCACGGTCGAGCTCGGCGGCGAGCTCTTCATGTACGCCTTCTCAAGCGCGGCCCTGGCCCGCCCGCTGGCCGAGGCCGCGGGCGGGCGGGTGCACTGGCACCCCGACCTGGCCGAGGTATTCGCCGCCTTCCCCGACGAGCTCGCCGGTTTGGTGATCGACGTGGACCTCGACAGCGGCGAGGGCTGGTTGCTGCGCCGCGAGGAGTTCGCGCCCGCCGGAGACTGAGCGCGCGTGTGGTAGGGTGGAGGTTCGATGCGTGTAGGCGTGCTGGACACCTGGATGAACGAGCGCTACCTGTCCTTCTGGCGGGCCTACCTGGCCGAGCTGGGCGTTGAGGTATTGGTGCCGCGGCTGCCCGCGAGCGAGGCGCTCGCGCGGCTCGAGGAGGCCTGGCCCCGTCCGGCGCGGCTGCTGGCGGCGCGGGTGCTCGAGCTCAAGGCCCGCGGTGCCGAGGCGGTGCTCGTGCCCGAGGCGGTGGGGGAGAGCCCCCGCGGCAGCGGCCAGTGCCCCTGGGCGGTGGACCCGGCGAGCATGCTCGAGCGTGAGCTGTCCGGCCTTCCGCCACTGTGGCGGGTTCCGCCGGAGCGTTCCGGGGCGGTGCTGGGGCTGGCGGCGCAGGTCGGGCAGGGGCTGGTGCAAAACCCCCAGGAGGTGCGCCGCGCCCTCGACGCCACCCGCCGCTTGCTCGTCCCTTACAAGCCGCCCGCCATGCCGCACTCCGCGCGGCTTTTGGGTGTGGCGGCCATGCCTTATCTACTGGAAGACCCGCGGCTCTACCCCGAACTTGTGCATGCCGCCGAGGCACGCGGCTGGACGCTGGCGCGGCCCGACGCGAGCCCCGAGCGCCTGCGCGACGAGGGCGCGCGGCTCGGTCTCAAGATCGACCTGCCCACCGACCTCGAGTTCGCGGGTGCGGCCCACTACCTGGGTCGGCTGGGCCGGGTGGATGCGGTGGTGCTGCTTGCCTGTGACCACTGCCCGGCAGTCGAGCGGCTGGCGCGGCGGATCGAGGCCAAGATGACCAAACCTGCCGCCGTGTACGTGCTGGGCGACGATCCTGAAGAAGCGTTGGTGCGCGTGGAACGGGCGCAGGGTTAACACCCGCTTGCGCGGAGATGTAGAGTGGAGAGCGTGAGAACTGACCGGTCAGTATTGACCTTCCTTCGCGGTGTGGCGCCCTTCGCCCGCCCCTACGCCTGGAAGTACGCGGTCGGCCTGACCTTTGGCCTGCTGGTGCAGCTGGGGGTCATCCTCGGCCCCTACTTCATCCGCAAGGCCATCGACGCCATCCAGGCGGGCAGCCCCCGCTATGTGGACTGGGCGCTGGGGCTGGTGGCGGTCTGGGTCGTGGTCAGCCTCCTCAGCTGGGGGCAGCGCCGCCTCAGCATCGTCGCCAGCCGCGAGATCGAATACGAGATCCGCAAGGCGCTTTTTCACAAGCTTCTCCATCTCGACTTCTACTTTCATGCCCGCGAGCGCGTGGGCGATTTGATGAACAAGCTCAACACCGATCTGGGGGCGGTGCGGGAGCTTCTAGGCCCGGGCATCAACATGGGTTGGCGCATTGTCTGGTTTTTGGGCATGACCGCGGTGGCCATGTTCCTGGTCAACGCCACCCTGGCCGCCTGGATGCTGCTCGTGGTCGTGCCCGTCTTCTTCGTGGTGCGCTACCTGCTCACGCTCATCCACCAGCGCTACCGCGCGGCGCAGGAGGTCTTCGACAAAATTAGCACCTTCGCCCAGGAGAACTTCTCGGGTATTCGTGTGGTCAAGGGCTTCGCCATCGAGGACCGCGAGACCCGGCGCTTCCAGGAGCTCAACCGCGAGTACATTCGCCGCAGTCTGGCGCTGGCGCGCGTGGACGGCCCCCTGCACGCTGTGATGAGCCTGCTCATGGGGCTGGCGGCGGTGCTGGTGCTCTGGATCGGCGGCGGCATGGTGGTACAGGGGCGGATGACACTGGGCGAGTTCGTGCAGTTCAACACCTATCTGTTGCAGCTCGCCTGGCCCATGCTGGGGCTGGGTTGGGTCATGGGGTTGTGGCAGCGCGGGGCCACGAGCTGGCAGCGCCTGAGCGAGCTCTTCGAGGCCGAGCCCCGGATCAAGGACGGGCCGCAGACCGATTCGCGGCTCACCAAGTTCGCCCCGGAGATCCGCTTCGAGGACGTTCACCTCGAGCTCGACGGGCGCGAGGTGCTGCGCGGCGTCTCGCTGGTCGTGCCCGCCGGGCGCACGCTCGGCATCACCGGTCGCACCGGTAGCGGCAAGACGATGCTGGCGCGTCTGATCCCCCGGCTGCTCGAGCCCACGCGCGGGCGCGTCCTGGTGGGCGGCCACTCCATCGAGAAGATTCCCCTCAAGGCGCTGCGCGGCCGCATGGCTGGGGTGCAGCAGGAGCCCTTCCTCTTCTCCGAAACCATTGCCGAGAACATCGCCTTCGGCCTGCCCGAGCTCGACATGGAGCGGGTGGTCTGGGCGGCTAAGCTCGCTGGCGTCCACGACGACATCATGGCCTTCCCCGATGGTTACCAGACCCTCCTGGGCGAGCGCGGCGTGACGCTCTCGGGCGGCCAGCGCCAGCGGGTGGCGCTGGCGCGTGCGCTGGCCAAGGAGCCCGACGTGCTCATCCTCGACGACGCCATGAGCGCAGTGGACACCGAGACCGAAGCGCGTATCCTGCGCGGCCTGCGCGAGGTGCTGGGTCGGCGGACGACGGTGCTCATCAGCCATCGCGTCTCCACGCTGGCTCACGCCGACTGGATCGTGGTGCTCGAGGGCGGGCGCGTGGTTGAGGAGGGTACCCACGAGGAGTTGCTGGCGCGGGGCGGACACTACGCGGAGCTCGAGCGCATGCAGCGGCTGGAAGCGGAGGTGGGCTAGTGTACGAAGACGAGGCCTTCAGGAAGTCCTTCGATCCCAAACTGGCCCGGCGCATCCTGCGCTACACCTTTCCCTACTGGAAGGTCGTGGTGCTGGCGCTGGTGGCGCTTCTGCTCACCACCTTGACCGCTAACGTCCTGCCCCTCATCCTCAAGTACGCCATCGACCACGCCCTGGTGCCCACCACGGCGGCGACGCTGGCCGAGCGTTACCGCGTACTGCTCGTGGCCAGCGGCCTCTTCGTGGGCGTGCGGCTGCTCGACTTCGCCGCCCGCTACACCCAGGTCTACGCGCTGGCCTGGCTGGGGCAGCACGTGCTCTTCGACCTGCGCTCCGACATCTTTCGCAAGATCCAGCGGCTGCACCTGGGCTACTTCGACCGCACTCCCGTGGGGCGCCTCCTCACCCGCATCACCTCCGACGTGGACGCCATCAACCAGTTCATCACCGGCGGCCTCGTCGGCTTCCTGGCCGACTTCTTCATGCTCGTCGGCATCATGGGCTTCATGCTCTACCTCAACTGGAAGATGGCCCTCATCACCTTCGCGGTCATGCCGGTGTTGCTTTGGGCCACCACCCGTATCCGCATCGGCATGCGCGACGCCTACCGGATCATGCGCATCAAGCTGGCGCGGGTCAACGCCTCGCTCCAGGAGAACCTCTCCGGTGTGGAGACCACCCAGCTTTTCGCCCAGGAAGAGCGGCAGGAGCGCCGCTTCGACGTGGTCAACCGCGAGTTGCGCGACGCCTGGGTGCTGGTGATCTGGTGGTTCTCGATGTTTTACCCGCTGGTGGGGTTTCTGGGCGAGGCCACCGTTGCGGCGGTGATCTGGTACGGTGGCGGGGCCGTCATTCAGGGGGCGATCACCTTTGGCTTGCTCGTGGCTTTTCTCGACTACGTGCGCAACTTCTTCCAGCCCATTCAGGACATGTCCGACAAGTTCAACATCTTCCAGGCCGCCATGGCCTCGGCCGAACGCATCTTCAAGCTGCTCGACACCCCGGAAGAGGTCACCGACAAACCCGACGCCCTGCCGGTGGAGCGCTTCGAGGGCGACATCCGCTTCGAGCACGTCTGGTTCGCCTACAAGTCCCCCGAAGAGGAGGTGGCCGACGACGAGTGGGTGCTGCGCGACGTCAACTTCCATATCCGCCCCGGCGAGAAGGTGGCGCTCGTGGGGGCCACCGGGGCGGGCAAGACGAGCACGGTCAGCCTCATCGCCCGCTTCTACGACGTGCAGCAGGGGCGGGTCATGATCGACGGTCACGACGTGCGCGACTACCGCCAGCGCGACCTGCGCCGCGCCATCGGCATCGTGTTGCAAGACCCCTTCCTCTTCTCGGGCACCATCGAGTTCAACCTGCGTCTGGGCGACGAGGAGATTCCCATGGAGCGCATCGTCGAGGTGTGCAAGTTCGTGGGTGCGCACGAGTTCATCGAGAAGCTGCCGCAAGGCTACCAGACCATGCTCACCGAGCGCGGCGGCGGGCTTTCCACCGGGCAGAAGCAGCTCATTGCGCTGGCCCGGGCGGTGCTCCACAACCCCGACATCCTGCTCATCCTCGACGAGGCCACTGCCAGCGTGGACACCGAGACCGAGCGGCAGATCCAGCACGCGATGGAGCGGGTGATGGAAGGGCGCACCTCGATCATCATCGCCCACCGCCTCTCGACCATCCAGGGCGTGGACCGCATCCTCGTCTTCCGCAAGGGGCGGATCGTCGAGGAGGGCAGCCACACCGAGCTGCTGGCCGCCGGCGGCTACTACGCCAAGCTCTACGAGTTGCAGTACGCCGAGGTGGGTTAACTCAACTGCGGGTTCGTTCGGCCTTGCGCTCTGTTTTTGGCCTCGGGCCTGGTTTCGCGGTGGGGCGCGTGAGCACGAAGGCGACGCCGTAGGCCATGAGTGCGACCGAGATCCCCACGAACCATACGGGGAGTTCGGAAAAGGCGATCAAGTAGAGGGCCGTGAGGGTTACCGTTGTCGTGGCCAGCACCTTGCCGCGCAATGGAATGGCCCGTTGCTCTTCCCAGGCGCGGGCCGTAGCTCCGAAGCGGCGGTGGTTCAGCAGGTAGGCGTGAAGGCGGGGCGAGCCCTTGGCCAGCGCCCAGAGGGCCAGCAGGACGAAGGGCGTGGTGGGCAGCACCGGCAGCAGCGCTCCCAGCCCCGCTAGCGCGAGGAAGACGAGGCCGAGGGCGGTAAAGAGGGTAGGGTGCAGGGGTCGTCGCACGGGCGGCTCCTTGGTCGGGCGAGCGTCCGCTCAGACGATGGTGACCTCGAGCGGCGCGCCCACGCCCTCCACTTCGACGCGGACCCGATCACCGCGCGCTAGCGGCCCCACACCGCTGGGCGTGCCGGTGAGGATGACGTCGCCCGGTTCGAGCGTCATGAACCGGGAAACGTAGCTGATGACGCGCGCCAGGGGGAAGATCATCAACTTGGTGCTCGCCTCCTGGCGCAGCTCGCCGTTCACCCAGGTGCGCACCGTCGTGGCGTTCGGGTCCAGCTCGGTTTCCAGCACCGGGCCCAGCGGCAAAAAGCCGTCGGCGCTTTTGGCCCGGATCCACTGCAGGTCGCTCTTCTGTTTGTCGCGCGCGGTCAGGTCCAGGGCGTTGGTATAGCCCAGCACGTAGCCGAGCGCCTCCTCTTTGCTCACGTTCCGGGCGGTCTGTCCGATGACTGCGGCCAGCTCTCCTTCGTAGTGGAGCTCGCTGGTCCAGTCAGGGTAGGCGACCTCGGCCCCCGAGGGCACCAGGGTGTTGGGCGCCTTGAGGAAGAGACCGGGCTCGGCCGGCAGCTCTTCGCCGAAGCTGTGCCCCATTTCCTTGATGTGGTCGGCGTAGTTGCGGCCCACACAAACGATCTTGCTGGGCTCGGCGGGTGGAAGCAGCTCGAGATCGTGGATGGGGTAGACCTCGCCGGCGGGCTCGCCGTCCAGCTTGCGCATGGGGGTCACGTGCTCCTCGCCCATCAGCCAGCCCCACTGCACCCGGCCGTCTTTGCGGAAACGGAGCATCTTCATGGTTTTGATGGTAGCAGAAGGGGGTATTGGCGTGTGGCAGGTCGCAGTGGCGGGGCTGGCCTGGAACCCGTAGCTCGTGGCATGTGGTAGGCCAATCAACGGCAACTTAATCTCAGCTGTTCGCCCGGCATGGATCCCGGGTCCCCTTCGACCAACAGCTTCGGTCGTCCGGGGATACGAGAAAAGCGGGAGGTAGGGGGGTGGGGTGTAGGGTGTAGGGTGTAGGGTGTAGGTTTTGGTTCTAAGAAGCCTGCTGACGAGATCGTGGGCGGTGCGTCGGATACGAAGCCTGGTTATCCCACCTCCCATCCCCTACATCCCATACCCCGGCGAAGCCGTCCAATCGGGCCCATGCCGCGCCCAAGATCCACTGTTACGTTGCCGCAAGGCAATGCTCCCTCCCGGGGGCTGGGGTGGCGGTTGTTGGCGCTGACGGAGCCAAGCGTCCGCTATCTGAATCGTGGCCAACCCCTGTCCCGCCCCTTGCACCCACACCCCTCATTCCGCTTCTAGCTCTTCTACCGCCTGTTCCCACCCGGCCTCGTGTGCGGCCAGCGCTTCCTGCAGCGCTGCCTCCTCGCGCGCGATGGCCGCGTAGTCGTCCGGACCCAGGCCGGGTTCGGCGGCGCGGGCGTGCAGCGCCTCGAGCCGGGCGTGCAGGTCTTCGATCTCGGCCTCCAGCTTCTCGATCAGGCGCTCGGTGTGCCAGCGGCTCTTTTTGCGCCGGGGGCGGCCCGCCGCTTTGGGTTCCGGCTTAGTCGCGGCCTTTTCCGACGCGGCTGCGGGCGGCTCGGGCGGGCGGGGGGTGTCGGTGAACGCGCCGTCCTGCACCCGCCAGGTGCGGGTGGTGAGGTTTTGCAGGAAGGCCAGGTCGTGGCTCACCACGATCAGCGTGCCCCCGTAACGCTTAAGGGCCGTTTCCAGGGCCTCGATCGTCTCCAGGTCGAGGTGGTTGGTGGGCTCGTCGAGGACGAGCAGGTTGGCCTCGGCTAGGGCGAGCGTCAGCAGCGCCAGCCGTGCCCGCTCGCCGCCTGAAAGGTCGCCCACCTTCTTGAACTGCGCCTCGAAGGGAAAGAGCCAGGCCCCCAGCAGGTTGTGGGCCTCTTTGTCGCCCACGAGCCGGTGCAGGGTTTCGAAGAGGGTCAGGTTTTCGTTAAAGCCGCTGAGTTTTTGGTCGTAGTAGCCCACCCGCACCCCCGGACCGGTACGTACGAAGCCGGCCGGGTCGTCGGAGGCGAGCTCGCCCAGGAGCATGCGCAGCAGGGTGCTCTTGCCCGCGCCGTTCGGTCCCACCAGGGCGATGCGCTCGCCGCGGCGTACGGTCAGGGTTTCCACCCGGAAAAGGCGGCGGCCGCCGTAGCGCTTTTCCAGGGCTGCGGCCTCGAGCACCCGTTCGGGCCCGCTCGCGGCCGGAAAGCGAATGCGGACGCTGCGTTCTGTGCGCTCGGGCCGGGGCGGCTCCTCAGCCAGCAGCTTTTCGTAGCGCGTTTCCAGCGCCCGCTTGCGCACCGCCTGCTTCTCGCTCGAGTGGGCCCAGCGCCGGGCTTGTTCCAAACTGCCCTCGAGTTCGCGGCGGCGGTTTCCCCAGTTGCGCCAGACGCGCAGCCTTTGCGCTTCGCGCTCCGCCCGCGCTGTGCGGAAGTCGTCGTAGTCGCCCGGGTAGACCGTGAGCCGTCCCCGCTCCAGGTGGGCCACCGCCGCGGCCAGGCGGTTCATGAACCAGCGGTCGTGGCTGACGAAGAGCAGGCCGCCCTTGTGCTCGGCCAGGAAGCCCGCCAGCCAGGCGCGCATCTCGGCGTCGAGGTGGTTGGTGGGCTCGTCGAGCAGCAGCCCGTCGGCCGCGGCCAAAAGCGCCCGCCCCAGCTCCAGCCGCCGCGCCTCGCCGCCCGAAAGCCGGGCGGCGGGTTCGCCTTCCCGGCCCTCGAAGCGCAGACCCTTCAACACCGCCCGGTAGCGGGCCTCGCGGGTGTAGCCGCCGGCGGCCTCGAAGTGGGCGTGCAGCTCCTCCCAGGCGGCGTAGGTTTCGGGGTCGTCGAGACGCTTTTCCAGCTCGGCCAGCCGTGCCTCCATCCGTGCCAGCCGGTCGAATCCCTGCTGGAGCACTTCGCGTACCGCGGCCCCTTCGAAGCGCGGCTCCTGCCGGGTCAGCGCCAGGGTGACGCCGGGGCCGTAAAGCACGCGGCCGTCGTGTGGCTCGAGCTCCCCCGCCAGCAGCCGGATCAGCGTCGTCTTGCCCGAGCCGTTGCGGCCCACCAGCGCCACCCGCTCGCCAGTGCGCAGCTCGAAGTCCACGCCGTCCAGCAGGTCGCGGCCGCCGAGGCCGTAGGTGAGGCGTTCGACGCGAACCAGGCGCATGGTCAGTGTTTGCCTTGCAGGATGCGCAAGCCGCGCACGAGGACGACCACGGTCACGCCCAGCATGGCGCGAAAGCCCACCACGTCGCCCCGTAGCAGCCAGAGCGCGTAGGCGTAGCCGAAGAGTGCGGCGAAGGGCAGCGGGTAGATGCCCAGCACCCCGCCCGTGCGTCTCCACCAGGGATAGTAGAGCAGCGCCACCGCGGCCACAACGAGCAGCGCGGCCAGCGTGACCTGTGGCCTGAAGACCAAAAAGAAACCCAGGCTGGGGGCGAGCCCGCCCCCGCCGGAAAAGCCGAAGAACACCGGCCAGCAGTGGCCGGCCACGACCGCTGTGGCCATCCAGGGGACCGCGGCAGGGGAGGCACTCTGGGCCAGCCAGGCCACGAGCGCGCCCTTGCCCGCGTCCAGCACGGCGGTGAGCACGCCCCAGAACGGCCCCAGCTGGCGGAAGACGCCCGAGCCGCCCGGGAGGTCCTTGCGCCGGAGGTCGAGGCCGTGGGCGAAGCCAAAGATCAGACCCCAGCTGACCGATCCAATGAGGTAGCTGGAGAGGATGAGGGTCCCGTCGTTCGTACTCATGACCGTCTTCCCAAGGCTCCAGCGCCTAGGATACACTAAGCCGGAAGTGGGAACCGGTTCCAAGCCGCCCAGCAAGCGCCGCAGCGCGCCCACGATTGACGACGTCGCCCGCGAGGCGGGGGTCGGCATCGGTACGGTGAGCCGCGTCATCAACAACTCGCCCGCCGTGCGGCCCGAGACCCGCGCCAAGGTGCAGGCGGTCATGGAAAAGTTGGGCTACGTGCCCAACCCGCACGCGCGCCGCATCGCTGGTGGGCGCAGCTACACCGTCTCGGTATTGCTGCCCTTCGTGGGCACTGAGTTCTACCTGCGTCTGATCGAGGGCATCGAGGAGGAGCTGGGTGCGCAGCGCTACGACCTGGCGTTGTTTCCGCTACTTTCGCGCAAGCGGCTCGAGCGTTTCCTGAACTCGTCGGCGCTGGCCTATCACACCGACGGCCTCATCGTGGCCAGCTACGATCTCTCCGAACGCTTTCCCGGCGGGCGCCTGCCCACCGACCGGCCTGTGGTGATGGTGGACGCCCAGAGCCGCGCTTACGACTCGGCCTACCTCGACAACGCCCTGGGCGGCCGCATGGCGGCAGAACACCTGCTCGAGCTCGGCGGCCCCATCTTTGCCGTTCAGATCGAGGAGGAGCTCGACCGCGTGTTCGCGAGCACCGTTTTCTCGTCGCGGCTGGGGGGTTTTCGTCAGGCGCTTGCCGCCGCGCGACGGCCGCTGGCGCCCGAGCACCTCTACCGCACCCGCCTCTCGGCCGAGGGCGGGCAGATGGCGTTGCAGCGCTTCCTCACCCTGGCCGAGCCGCCGCTCAACGTCTTCGCCGCCGCCGATGTGGTGGCGCTGGGCGTGGCCGAGGAGGCGGAGCGCCGCGGGCTCGTGGTGGGTCGGGACGTGCGCATCCTCGGTTTCGACGGGCAGCCCTGGACCGCCGAGCGGGGTCTTTCGACGCTAGAGCAGCCGGTCGAGGCGATGGGGCGGGCGGCCGCCCGCATGCTCATCGAGCGGTTGCAGGGGGCGCAGCCAGAGCCGCGCGAGCGCCGCTTCGAGCCCAAGCTACAGGTTCGGGCCTCGACGAGCCCCTAGGACCCCCTCGCGTAAACTGGAACCATGATCCACACCCTGGACCTGCAGTTCATGCGGCCGCGCACGATCGCGGCCTACCTCGTCGAGACCTCCGCGGGGCCCGTGCTCGCGGAGACCGGCCCCGAGTCCACCTACCCGCACCTGAAGGCGGCCCTGGCCGAACGCGGCGTCCTCCCGGCCGACCTGCAGGCGGTCTTCGTCTCCCACATCCACCTCGACCACGCCGGCGCCGCCTGGCGGCTGGTGGCCGACGGGGCGCCGGTGGTCTACGTCCACCCCAAGGGCGCGCCCCACCTCGTCGACCCTTCGCGTTTGTGGGAGAGTGCGAGCCGCATCTACGGCGATCAGATGGAGAAGCTCTGGGGCCGTTCGGGCTCGGTGCCCGCGGCGCGCGTGCGCGCCGTGGAGGACGGCGAGGAGGTGCGCGTGGGCGACGCCCGGTTCCTAGCCCTCGACACCCCGGGCCACGCCGGGCACCACCACGCCTGGTTGACCGACGGGGTGATCTTCTCCGGCGACGTGGGCGGCGTGCGCATCGGCGGCGGGCCGGTGGTGCCGCCCTTCCCGCCCCCCGAGATCCACCTTGAGCTGTGGAAGGCCTCGCTCGACCGCCTGCGCAGCCTGGGGGCCGCCGAGATCCGACCCACCCACTTCGGCGCCTACGCCGACGTGGCCGCGCACCTGGATGACCTGGAAGACCGTATCTTCCGCTGGGCCGACCGGGTACTCGATTGGATGCGCGCGGGGCTCGGGGAAGAGGCGATGATCGCGCGCTTTCAGGAGCTGGTCGAGGGCGAGCTGCGGGCCGCGGGATTGGACGAGGAGGCGCTCGAGGAGTATGAGATCGCGGACCCTGCCTGGATGAGTATCCCCGGGCTTGCGCGCTATTGGCGCAAGGTGCATCCCGAAAGGTTGGGCGATGGCTGAGCCGGAGGTCTGGGTCTACGATGTCGAGGGCACCCTCACCACCGGGGAGACCTGGAAGGGTGTGGGGCGTTGGCTCGTGCAAAACGGCCGGCGCTCGGCCTATCGCCGTTTCTTCCTGGCGCGCCTGCCAGGTGCGCTTCTGGCCAAGGCGGGGCTCATCGACAAGCGGCGTTACCAAAACCGCTGGATGCAGGACCTGGCCGGGGTCTTCGAGGGCATAACCCAGGACGAGGTCGAGCGTATGGCCGAGTGGGTAGCCGCAGAGGAGCTCTGGGCCCAGCGCCGCGAGGACGTGCTGGCCGAGCTGCGCGCCGGGCTCGGCGCGGGCGTGCAGGTGCTGCTGGCCTCGGGCACCTACGCTCCGGTGCTCGATGCCTTCGCGCGGAGGGTGGGAGAGGGTGTGCAGACGCTGGGTACGCCGCTCGTCTGCCTCGACGGCGTATGCGAGGCCCGTCCCGCAGGCGAGGTCAACGTGGGCCGCGAGAAGGCGCGGCGTGTGCTTGAGCTCCTGGGGAGGGGCCCGGACCGCGCCTACGGCGACACCATCAGCGACCGTTACCTGCTCGAGCTCGCCCGTGAGCCCGTGGCCGTCTACCCCGATGCCGCGCTGGCGGCGCTGGCGCGCTCGCGCGGCTGGAGGGTTTGGTCCAGAGCGGACCCGTCTGGTTGACGACCCTCGCGGCGCGACCCTATAGTAAGGGGCGGACGCGCGCCGGGATGGCGGAATTGGTAGACGCAGTAGACTCAAAATCTACCGGCCGCGAGGCTGTGCGGGTTCGAGTCCCGCTCCCGGCACCACAGCAGCGACGTAGGAGGACGACATGGGTATTCTGTACACGCTCTTGATTCTCGTTTACCTTGCCGTAGCGGCGGGGCTCGTCTGGGTGGTGCTCCTCCAGGAGCCCAAGCAGGGCGGGGGCGACTTCCTTGGTGGCGGCGCCACCGACCTCTTCGCGGCCCGAGGCGTCACCGGTGGGCTCTACCGGGTGACGATCTGGCTCGGGGGTGCTTTCATCGTGCTTTCTATCGTCATCAGCAAGATCCCGCGCTAGCCTTGCGCGATGTCGTGCGGGGGCTGCCGGCCCCCGCTTTTCATTTTGCTTATCAGAAAAAGCCCGGTATTTTGTACCGGGTATATTCTTGACATCGAGGTCACCTGGCGGGTAACGTGCAGCTAAGTCCAACTCCGCTCAGATCGTAACCTGAACCGGGCGGGGTGGGCCTATACGAAATCTAAGGAGGTAGCGAATGAAGCGAATCGTATGGTTGTTGGCCCTGCTGGCCGTCGGCGGTATGGCCTTCGCCCAGCCCAAGGTGTTCAAATCGCCGAACCCGAACGAGACTCCGGTCTACGGCGGTGACTTCCGCGACTGGTCCACGGCCGATCCCAAGACCTTCAACCCCTTCGTGGCGAAGGAGACCTCATCCACCGACGTGATGGACCTCTTCCTCCCCACGCTCACCGGCTACAACCCCTACACCCTCGAGCCCGAGGGTAACCTGGCCAAGAGCTGGGAGATCAAGAACAACGGTCTGACCATCGTCTTCCACCTGCGTGAGGGGGCTGAGTGGTCCGACGGCCAGCCTATCACTGCCGACGACGTCATCTTCAGCGCTAAAGTGCACGCCGACCCCGACGTGGGCTCCAACTCCATCAAGAGCTTCGAGCTCGACGGTTCGCCTATCGTTTGGACCAAGATTGACGACTACACCGTTCAGGCCGACTTCCCCAAACCCTTCGCCCCCGCGCTGATTCAGGGCTGGTACATCGTGCCCAAGCACGTCTTCGAGAAGGCTTATGAAGAGGGCAAGATTACCGAGATGTGGGGCGTGGGTACCGACCCGGCCGAGATCGTCTCGGGCGGCCCCTTCATGCTCGACCAGTACGTCCAGGGTGAGCGCGTCGTCCTCAAGAAGAACCCCAACTTCTGGGGTGTGGACGAAAAGGGCAACCAGCTGCCCTACCTCGACCGTTACATCTTCACCATCGTCGGTGACATGAACGCGGCGCTGGCCAAGTTCCTGGCTGGCGAGATCGACCTCTACGCCGCCTCCGACGCCGACCAGGTGGCCCAGATCATCGAGCGCATCGACGCCGGCAAGCTCGACGCCAGCATTTTCCCCAACGCCGACGTGACGACCGGCACCAACTTCATCTTCTTCAACTGGAACAACGAAGACCCCTGGAAGGCCAAGCTCTTCCAGAACAAGAAGTTCCGTCAGGCGATGGCTCACCTGATGGACAAGGATGCGATGATCGAGCTCGCCCTTGGCGGCCTCGGCAAGCCTCAGTGGAGCCCAATCTCCATCCCGGTGAAGCAGTTCTTCACCGATGACGTGGCCAAGTTCGAGTACAACCCCGAGAAGGCGGCCCAGCTGCTCGCCGAGATCGGCTTCCGCACCAAGAACGCCGACGGCGTCCTGGTGGACGCTTCGGGTCGTCCGCTCGAGTTCCGCCTGGCCACCAACCAGGGCAACAACGTGCGCGAGAAGATCGCCCAGCTCTTCACCGAGGACGCCAAGGCGATCGGCGTGAACGTCAAGTACGCACCCATCAACTTCAACGAGCTCGTCCGTCAGATTCTCAACACCCGCGACTTCGACGCCATCCTCATCGGTCTGACCGGCGGCATTGAGCCCGCCTTCAGCCGTAACGTCTGGGAGCTCGACGGTCCGCTGCATATGTGGAACTACGGCCCCGACTTCCAGTCGTTCGAGATCCTCATCGACAAGCTGATGAAGCAGGGCGCGACCACCCTCGACCAGGCGAAGCGCCGCGAGATCTACGTGCGCTTCCAGCAGGTCGTGGCCGAGAACCTGCCGCTTACCTACACGGTGGCGCCGGCCTACAACCCCGCGCGCCTGAACAGCGTGGGCGGCCTCTTCGACAAGGACCAGATCACCTCGATCGTCGGACAGTACCCCTACGTCGAGACGGTCTTCATCAAGAAGTAGCGTCTTTCGGGCGGCGGGGAGCGCTCCCCGCCGCCCGGCCTCTTTCCGACAATGACTGCCTACATCGTCCGACGCCTTTTGCACCTGATCCCCACCTTTTTAGGGGCTACTTTTTTGGCCTTTTTGGTGATCCAGCTGGCGCCCGGTGACTTCCTCACCCGGCTCGAGCTGGATCCCTCCTACAACACGGAACAGATCGACAACCTGCGGCGCATCTACGGGCTCGACCAGCCCTTCATGGTGCAGTACGCCAAATGGTTGTCGGGTCTTATGAAAGGTTACCTGGGCGTATCGCTCAGCTATCAGACCGATGTTTGGACGGTGCTCAAGCCGCGCATCCTCAATTCGATGGTGCTGGTGGGGCTGGCCGTCATCTTCGTTTACGTGGTGGCGGTGCCCATTGGCATCTACTCGGCCTTGAGGCAGTATTCCTGGGGCGACCGCATCCTTACCAGCCTGGCCTTCTTCGGCTTGGCGGTGCCCAACTTCTTCTTCGCCCTGTTGATGCTCTACTTCGCCCTCTGGCTCAAGGACGTCTTCGGGCACGAGATCTTTCCCATCGGGGGCATGCGCTCACTCTACATCGACGGGGTGGACTTCTTCTCGGCCCCCAAGTGGCGACAATGGCTCGACGTTCTATGGCACGCCATCCTTCCGGTGATCGTGGTGGGCACGGCCGACACCGCCGGGCTCACGCGCGTGATGCGCACGCAGATGCTCGAGACCAAGATGCAGGACTACGTTCGGACCGCGCGTGCAAAGGGGCTTTCCGAGCGTGTGGTCGTCTACAAGCACATCCTTCGCAACGCCATCATCCCCATCGTGGCCACGATCGGTTTCCTGCTGCCGGGCCTCATCGGGGGCGCGGGGCTCGTCGAGGTGGTCATGGGCTGGCCGGGGCTCACGCCTATGCTGCTGGAGGCCCTGTTTAGCATCGACGTCTACATCATCATGGGCATCACCGCTATCTCGGTAATCCTGCTCATGGTGGGCAACCTCGTCTCCGACCTGTTGCTGGCCTGGGTGGACCCCAGGATTCGGTATAGTTAGGAGCCGCGACCATGCCAGAACACGACACTAACCTCCTCGAAGGGCTCGGCGAGCGCAGCCAGAGCTACTGGCAGAAGGCCTGGCAGCGGTTCCGCCGCCATCCCTTCGCACGCTGGGCGGGCGGGGTCTTGTTGCTCCTTTACTTGCTCGCCCTCTTTGCCGACTTCGTGGGGCCCTATCCCGAGGCCAAGAGCTTCCGCCACCTCCAGTTCGCCCCGCCGACGACGGTGCATTTCAAGACCGAGGACGGCCGCTGGACCCGGCCCTACGTTTGCAAGGTCGAGCGGACGCGCGACCTGCGGACCTTCAAGCTCGAGTTCAAGGAAGACTGCAGCACCCACTACCCCATCTACTTCTTCGTGCACGGCTACCCCTACAAGTTCCTGGGTTTCATCCCGACGGACCTGCACCTCTTCGGCGGGCCTTGGCTTGTGAACGAAGAGGCCTACCTCTTTCTCTGGGGCACCGACGATTTTGGGCGCGACCTCTTCAGTCGCATCTGGTTCGGCGGCCGCATCAGCCTGACCATCGGCATCCTTGCCGTCACCGTGGCCATCTTCCTGGGGGTCTTCTTCGGGGGCGTGTCCGGCTACTTTGCCGGGCAGCGCATGCACCTGGTGCGGGGCATCTTCCGTTCCCCCTTCAAGCGCAGGGGCTTCTCCGAGGGGCGAGGGGGCGCTGACGACGGTTTCTTCGCTGGCGGGGCGTTGGCCCGCGGCTGGCGCGAAGCAGTGCGGGACCGCCGGCTGCCCCTTTACGTGGCGGGCCTGGTCTTGCAGTACGGCCTATGGCTCGGTGGGATCTACCTGATCGGCCTCACGATGTACGGCTTCCTCGCCATCAGCGAGGGCATGGAGCGCTTCGTGGCCGCGCTCATCTTTGGTGCGGTGCTGCTCTACATGGCCTGGCAGCTCTTCTTTGGCGCGGTGACCATCGACGTGGACGATCTGATCATGCGCACCACCGAGATCCTGGCGGCGATCCCCAGCCTCTTTTTGCTCATTATCCTCTCGGGGATGATGGCGCAGTACGACCTGCCCTCGTCCATGCGCTTCCTCCTGGTGCTCACCATCCTGGCCTTCGTCGGTTGGGGCGGGCTGGCCCGTAACATCCGCGGCTTCGTTCTGCAGCTGCGCGAGATGGAGTACGCGCACGCCGCCAAGGCGTTGGGTGCGAGCGACGCCCGCACCCTCTTCCGCCACATCATCCCCGGCACCCTCGGTTACCTGATCGTCGTGGCCAGTCTGGCGATCCCGGGCTACATCCTGGCCGAGTCGGCGCTCTCGTTCTTGGGGCTCGGGATCCAGGACCCCTCGTCGTCCTGGGGCCTGCTCCTTTCCAAGGCGCAGCAAGGTGGCATCGCGGCCATGCGAGACCGTCCCTGGCTGCTTTTCTTCCCCGGGTTCTTTATCTTTGTTAGCATATTGGCGTATAACTATCTAGGAGACGCCTTGCGCGATGCGCTCGATCCCCGCGCAGAGCAGCGCTAGCGACCAAAGGAGCTTGCATGAACGATAAGCGTCTATTAGAGGTCAAGGGCCTAAAGGTGCACTTCAAGACCGACGAAGGCATCGTCAAGGCCGTTGACGGGGTTTCCTATCACATCGACAAGGGGGAAACGCTCGCGGTTGTAGGGGAATCGGGTTCCGGTAAGTCGGTCTCGGCCTTGGCCATGATGCGCCTCATCCCTATGCCCCCTGGCATGATTGCGGGGGGTGAGATCTGGTTCCGCGGCAAGGACGGCGAGGCCAAGGACCTGCTCAAGCTTTCCGAGGCCGAGATGCGCCGTATTCGTGGCAACGACATCGCCATGATCTTCCAGGAGCCAATGACCTCGCTCAACCCGGTCTACACCGTGGGTGATCAGATCGCCGAGGCAATCGTGCTCCACCAGGGCAAGAGCAAGAAGGAGGCCCTGGAGCTCGCGGCGGACATGCTCGACCTCGTAGGCATTCCCGAGCCCCACAAACGCCTCAAGAACTATCCGCACCAGATGTCCGGAGGTATGCGCCAGCGTGTGATGATTGCGATGGCGCTTTCCTGTAACCCCAGCCTGCTCATCGCCGACGAGCCCACTACCGCGCTCGACGTAACGATCCAGGCGCAGATCCTGGAGCTGATGAAGAAGCTGCAGGAAGAGATTGGGATGTCCATCCTATTCATCACCCACGACCTCGGGGTGGTGGCCGAGATGGCGGACCGCGTTGTGGTGATGTACGCGGGGCGGGCGGTGGAAGAGGCCGACGTGGTAACCACCTACAAGGACCCGCTGCACCCCTATACGATGGGTCTGCTAAACTCGGTGCCGCGCGTGGACGAAAGCGCTGCCAAGCAGCAGCGGCTCGAGGCGATCCCGGGCAACGTGCCCAACCCGCTCTTCCTCCCACCAGGTTGCGCCTTCCACCCGCGCTGTAAGTACGCGCAGCCCGGGGTTTGCGACCAGGAGATCCCCACCCTGGAGGATGCCGGTAACGGTCACATGGTGCGTTGCGTGCGCTGGCGGGAGATCAGGGAGGAGGCCCGGGCGTGATGAACAACGGAACCCCGCTGATTCAGGTCAACAACCTCAAGAAATGGTTCCCCATTCGCGGCGGCATCCTGTCGCGCACCGTGGGCTACGTCAAGGCTGTCAACGACGTCAGTTTCTACGTCAACCGCGGTGAGGTGCTGGGCCTCGTAGGTGAGTCGGGCTCGGGCAAGACCACGGTGGGCCGCACGATTCTGCGTCTCATCGAGCCTACCGAGGGTGAGGTCGTCTTCGACGGCACCGACGTGGTCGCGCTTTCGAAGCCGGAGCTGCGTCCCTTCCGCCGCCGCATGCAGATCATCTTCCAGGACCCCTTCGCCTCGCTTAACCCGCGCATGACGGTGGGCGACATCATCGCCGAGCCGCTGATCATCCACCGCCTCGTCAAGACGCCGCAGGAGCGCACCGACCGGGTGGCCGAGCTGCTCAAGCTCGTGGGGCTCTCGCCCGACCACATGCGCCGCTACCCGCACGAGTTCTCCGGTGGTCAGCGCCAGCGCATCGGCATTGCCCGCGCGCTCGCAGTGGACCCCGAGTTCATCGTGGCCGACGAGCCCGTTTCGGCGCTCGACGTCTCCATTCAGGCGCAGGTCGTCAACCTGCTGCAGGACCTCAAGGACGAGTTGGGGCTGACGCTGCTCTTCATAGCCCACGACCTCGCGGTCGTCGAGTACGTTTCCGACCGCATTGCGGTGATGTACCTGGGCAAGATCATGGAAATGGCCCCGGCCAAAGAGCTCTACACCAACCCCCAGCACCCCTACTCTGAGGCGCTGCTCTCGGCGGTGCCGGTGCCCGACCCCACGATCAAGCGCGAGCGCATCGTGCTCGAGGGCGACATTCCCAGCCCCATCAACCCGCCTTCGGGCTGCGTCTTCCGCACCCGCTGCCGCTATGCCATCCCCGAGTGCGCCGAAACCGTGCCCGAGCTGCGCGAGGTTTCGCCCGGGCACTACAAGGCTTGCATCCGCGACGATATTTTCTGAGTTTCACGCACCTCCGCCCCGCCCGTGAGCATCTCTCGTGGGCGGGTGCGTTACGCTGGGGGTATGAAAAACCCTTTGAAGATCATTGGAGTGGTCTTGGTCCTGGCTGTGGGGCTGACCTCCTCCCAGGAGGCTTTCATCTACCCCGCATTCGCCGAAGTGCACGAACCTGTCGGACTTTCAGGGGGTAGCTGGACCTGGTTTCCCGAGGCCGACCTGGCCGGTTCGCTCGTAGACGGCACGGTACGGCTCCTGGGCGTCGATGAACTGCGGCGTGTCTGGCGCAACGGCGCGGTAACCTTCTACTACCGTGGTTCGGGCGACGCGCAGCTCGCTTATCTGACGCGCAACCTCACCTATGGGCTGCACTACGAACTCGACGTGGATACGGGCGCGCTCGTGGGTTGGGCCAAGGTACGCAACGGCCTGGGGCGGCCGCTGACGATCACGCGCCTCACCTTTGTGGCGGGCGAGGTGCCGCTGCGATCGGGCCCGGCTCCTACGATGGAGAAGTCGGCCCGTGCTCTGGCGCTGGACGTTGCGGCTTCCGAGGCGGCGCCCGCGCCCGTCTACGCCGGTAGCGGCGGCGGCGTTTACCGTTACGTTCTCGAAAACCCACCGGTACTCGAGCCGGGGGTCAATGAGCTGCCGTTCCTGCAGGCACGCGTGCAGCCCGTCTACACCTGGCGCTACCAGGGCGGCTTCGCCCACGGCGACCGGTTGGCCTTCCTGCGCGGCTACACCTTCGAAGCCCCCGCACGCCTGGCCGGAGGGGTGGTCAACCTGCGCGACGCTGGGGTCTTCCTGGGGCAGGCCAGTCTGCAAAACAGCGCCATGGGCGCGCGCGTCCAGCTGTGGCTCGGCGCCGACCCGGAAGGTAGGGCCGAACGCCGAGTCGAGGTGCTGAAGGACGAACGCAAGGAGAAGGCTTACCGGGTCAGCACCACGGTGCGCAACCCCCGTGACGTTCCCGTGCGGGTGGAGGTCGAGGAGTACTTCGACGCCCGTGAGGTAGAGCTCAAACTGCCCGCTAATGCCGAGCGCACGCCCCAGGGTTATCGCTGGATGGTGGTACTGCAACCAGGCGAGGCGCGCACCTTTGCGTATACGGTCACCTTGCGCTACTGACCAGCGGGTCAGTAGCATGGGGTATGCCCGAACTTGCCCCTGAGGATCTTTACCGCCTGCGCTTCCTCTCGGACCTCGCACCGGGTCCGGGGGGAGGCGCGCTTTACATGGAAACGCGCATCGAGGTGTCCGAGAAAGAAGAGGAGCCGCCCCGCTACCGCTCGCAGGTCTGGTTGCAGCGCGGCGCGGAGCGCCGTCCGCTGACGCAGGGCGACGCCAGCACGCCCCGTTGGGACGGGGGCCGCCACGTCTACTTCCTGCGCAAGCAGGACAAGGTCAGGCAGCTTTTCCGGCTCGACCTGGAGGGGGGAGAACCCGAGGCTCTCACCAGCTTCAAAGCCGGCGTGGAGGGGTACGAACTCGGTCCGAACGGAGCAGTGGCCGTGCTGACCCGGGGCGACGAGGCGCCAGCGAAGCCCGACGCTCCCCGGGTCTACGACCGCCTTCCCTTCAAGTTCGACGGCGTGGGCCTGCTCCCTGAGCGGAGCCGTCAGGTGCGCGTGCGCACCGAGGGTGGCGGTTGGAGCGCCCCCAGCGAGCTGCCCACCGACGTGGACGCGGTCGCCTGGGATGAGCAGGGCGAGGAGCTCGTGCTGGTGGCGAGCGCCAGCTTCGAGGAGCGCCGTCTTTGGATCCAGCGCCTGTACCGCTGGCGCCCGGGTGAGGAGGCGCGCCAGATCGGCGGCGGCTTCGGACCGGTGAGCGATCCGGTGGCCGCGGAGGATGGGCGCTGGGTCTACTTCGTGGGCTATGACTGGGCTGCGGGCATCGGCGCGAGCCCGGGGATCTGGCGGCTGCCGTTGTCGGGTGGCGAGGCTGAGCGCCTGACGCCCGACTCGCTATACGTGGGGCTCTCGCTCGTTTCCGACGTGCACTACGGTGATTACGGCCGGGTGCTCGAGCCCGACGGCGAGGGCGGTTTCTGGTTTGGCGTCACCAAGGCGGGCGAGGGCCGACTCTACCGCCTGCGCGCGGACGGCGGGGTCGAGGGGCCGCTGCCGCTGCCGGGCAGCCTGGCCGCCTTCGCGGTAATCGAGGGGGAGGTGCGCCACACCCTGCTTGAGGACCACCACCGTCCGCCGGTCCTCTACACCGGCGCCGAGGCGGTGCACGACCCCAACGCCGACTTTATGGAGGACTGGCCCGCGCCCGAGGCCTTCCGCTGGCGCTCCCCCGAGGGCTACGACGTCCACGGCTGGGTGCATCTGCCCGAAGGCGAGGGGCCCCACCCGGCGGTGCTCTACGTCCACGGCGGACCCCACGCCGCCTACGGCCGGGCGATGCTCTTCGAGTTCTACTTGCTGCAGGCCCGCGGGCTGGCGGTCGTCTACGCCAACCCCCGCGGTTCGGTGGGTTACGGCCAGGACTATGCCCAGATCAAGGGCCGCTGGGGCGAGGCCGACGCCGCCGACGTGCTGGGTTTCCTGGACGCGGCGGTGGCGCGCTTTGGTCTCGACGCCGACCGCCTGGGCGTGGCCGGCGGTTCCTACGGCGGCTTCATGACCAACTGGCTCACCGCGCGTTACCCCGACAAGTTCAAGGCCGCGGCCACCCAGCGTTCGATCTGCAACTGGACGAGCTTCTGGGGGGCTTCGGACATCGGGATCCGCTTCGCCGAGCTCGAGCTGGGCGCGGGCCTGTGGGAAGCGCCGGAGCTCTACTGGCGGAAGAGCCCGCTGGCCCACGCGCACGCCCTCAAAACCCCCACCCTCGTCGTGCACGCCGAGCAGGACCACCGCTGCCCCATCGATCAGGGCGAGACCTGGTTCGCCGCCTTGGTAAGCCAGGGGGTGCCGGCGCGCTTCCTGCGGGTGCCCGAGGAAGGGCACGAGCTCTCCC
>Ga0256833_1000041_pt1 | contig 94767 bp, 97 predicted proteins | sample 356284metaG_FD_190535 | JGI IMG/M metagenome (GOLD analysis project Ga0256833, IMG submission 190535) | Hydrothermal vent microbial communities from Mid Atlantic Ridge, Atlantic Ocean - 356-284 | ecosystem: Environmental > Aquatic > Marine > Hydrothermal vents | place: Atlantic Ocean: Mid... | reverse complement strand
CCCGGCGACAACGTCGAGTTCTCCGTCGAACTCATCAAGCCCATCGCCCTGGAAGAAGGCCTGCGCTTCGCCATCCGCGAGGGCGGCCGCACCGTGGGCGCTGGGGTCGTGACCAAGATTTTGGAGTAGCAAGCAGGAGTATCGCGGTAGGGAGGCTTTCCGCCTCCCTCCGTGTCGTGCGCCCGTAAAGGAAGAGGGTTGAGATGGCTAGCGATGTCCGCATTAAAATACTTTTGGAGTGCACCGAGTGCAAGCGGCGCAACTACGCAACCGAAAAGAACCGCCGCAACACCACGGGTAAGATGGAGATCAAGAAGTATTGCCCCTGGTGCCGCAAGCACACCGTGCACAAGGAAACCAAGGCGTAGCTATGGGCAAGATAATAAATTACTTTCGCGAGGCAAGAGCCGAGCTGGCGCGCGTCAGCTGGCCTAGCCGTGACGAGATAATTCAGTCCACCGAGGCCGTTTTGCTTTTTACGCTCTTTTCGATGACGCTCCTCTGGGTATACGACGTATTTTTCGGTGCGCTGATGCGAAAAGTCCTCCAATGAGCATAGAATGGTACGCGGTTCACACCTACGTAGGATACGAAGACAAGGTCAAAGAGAACCTTGAGAAACGCGCCAAGGCGCTGGGTATTCAAGACAAGATATTTCAAGTCTTGATCCCCACCGAGGAGATTGTCGAGCACCGCGAAGGGGGCAAAAAGGAAAGCGTTTTCCGCAAGCTCTTCCCGGGCTACGTTTTTGTGCAGATGGACCTGGGCGACAATCCCGAGGACCCTAACGAGGCCTGGGAAGTGGCGCGCAACACCCCCGGCGTTACCGGTGTGGTAGGCACCAGCTCGGGTGGAAAGTATCGCCCTGTGCCGCTGACGCCGGACGAGGTGCAGCGCATCCTGGAGGCGAGCGGCCTGGCGGGCAAGCGCGAGGGCCCCAAGCCGCAGGTAACCTTCAAGGAAGGCGACGTGGTGCGCGTGGTCAGCGGGCCTTTCGCCGACTTTACCGGCGTGGTGAGCGAGATAAACCCCGAGCGCAACAAGGTCAAGGTACTGGTTTCGATCTTTGGGCGCGAGACTCCTGTGGAGCTCGACTTTTCCCAGGTGGTGCGCGCCTGAAGCAGCGTTAGTACCCCTAACTAGGGGGAGCTGAGGAGGAAGAATGAAAAAAGTAATAGGTATGGTCAAGCTGCAACTGCCTGCGGGCAAAGCCACCCCGGCGCCGCCGGTGGGCCCGGCGCTGGGTCAGCACGGCGCCAACATCATGGAGTTCTGTAAAGCCTTCAACGCGGCCACGGCTAACATGGGCGACGCCATAGTGCCGGTGGAGATTACCATCTACGCCGATCGCTCGTTTACCTACATCACCAAGACGCCCCCCGCTTCTTACCTGATCCGCAAGGCTGCGGGTATCGAGAAGGGGGCGTCCACCCCCAGCCGCGAGGTGGTGGGCAAGATAAGCTGGGACGACTGTTTGAAAATCGCCGAGCAAAAGATGAAAGACCTCAACGCCGGCTCCCTGGAGGCTGCGGCGCGGCAGATAGCCGGTTCCGCCCGCTCTATGGGCGTGGAAGTGGAGGGGATCCCGGATGCCTAAGCACGGAAAACGCTATCGCGCGCTGCTGGAGAAGGTAGACCCCAAGAAGGTCTACACTATCGACGAGGCCGCTAAGCTCGTCAAAGACCTGGCCTCGGCGCGCTTCGACGAGACCGTGGAAGCGCACATTAAACTGGGAATCGATCCGCGCAAGTCCGACCAGAACGTGCGTTCTACGGTGGCGCTGCCGCACGGCACCGGCAAGCAGATAAGAGTGCTGGCGATAGCCAAGGGCGAAAAGATAAAGGAAGCCGAGGAGGCCGGCGCCGATTACGTTGGCGGCGAGGAGATGGTTCAGAAAATTCTTGACGGCTGGATGGATTTTGACGCGGTAGTCGCCACTCCCGACATGATGGGGGCGGTGGGTTCCAAGCTGGGCCGCGTCCTCGGTCCCCGGGGCTTGTTGCCCAATCCCAAGGCGGGCACGGTGGGGTTCAACATCGGCGACATCGTTAAGCAGATCAAGGCTGGGCGGATCGAGTTTCGCAACGACAAGACCGGCGTAGTTCACGCGCCTATCGGTAAGGTCAGCTTTGAACCGGAGAAGATCGCCGACAATATGCGCGCCTTTATCAAGGCGGTAGAGCAGGCCAAGCCGGCCAACGCCAAGGGGACGTACCTGCGCAGCGCTTACATGAGCACCACCATGGGGCCGTCCATCAAGGTCAGCGTCAGTAGTTGAGCGCAGGGGTAAATTGTGGCATTGTCCGACTTTTACCCCTTCCCGCAAGCGGTACACTTGCATTTCGGCACCCCGGTGCGGACTCATCCGCGCCATAGCAGTTTTCGCTTAAGACCGCGGGGGGCGTAGCCTTAATAATCCCGCCGAGGCGCGAGGGGGAGCGTTTCGAGTAGACAGGCAGCGAGGGGGCCCCCACCCCTCAGAGTGCGAGGAGGAGAACGTGCCGAGTCAACGTAACGTTGAGTTGTTGGGCCGCCTCAAGGAGATGCTTAAGGCGGCGGACGGCTCGTTTTTCCTGGTGAACTATCAGGGTTTGGACGCCAACGAGGAGTTCGTTCTGCGCCGTCAGGTTACCCAAAAGGGCGGGCGGATATTCGTCGCCAAGAACACCCTGATAAAGATAGCCGTCGCAGAGCTGGGTTTGCCGGAGGTGGACGAAGTCCTCAAGGGCCCCAGCGCGGTGGTTGTCTATGACGAGCCCGTGGCGGTAGCCAAGGCGCTGGTGGAGTTCGCCAAGGAAAGCTCCAAAGACGTACCGCAGATAAAGGCGGGCTTCCTGCAGGGGCAGAAGTTGAGCGCCGAGGAGGTCAAGGCCATCGCCGAGCTGCCAACGCTCGACGAGCTGCGGGCAGAGCTGGTTGGCGTATTGCAGGCTTCGATGAGCGAGCTCGTTGGTGTGCTTGCTGGTGCGCAGCGCGAGTTCGTGGGCTTGCTGGACGCCTATGTAGACAAGCAGGAGGCGGCGTAGCCGCCTTTTCGGAGAACGGGGAGGTTTTGTTATGGCTTTAGACGTAGATGCAATCATGGAGCAGTTGAACGGTGCGACGGTGCTCGAGCTCAAGCAGCTCATCGACCGCATCAAAGACGAATGGGACGTAGAAGCCGCGGCGCCGGTGGCCGTAGCCGCGGTAGCCGCTGGCGGCGGCGAGGCGGCCGCCGCCGCTGAGAAGACCGAGTTCGACGTCGTTCTCAAGGCCGCCGGCAGCCAGAAACTCAAGGTCATCAAAGAGGTGCGTGCGGTCACCGGCCTGGGCCTGAAGGAGGCCAAAGAGCTCGTCGAGAAAGGCGGCGCCATCAAGGAGGCGATCTCCAAAGACGAAGCCGAAGAGCTCAAGAAGAAGCTCGAAGACCTCGGCGCCACCGTCGAGTTGCAGTAGTAAAGTCGCGGCGGGAAAACCTCGCCGTCCCACCGGGTGTGCACCTTAGGGGAACGCCGGATCCGGAGATAAGAGGCCGGATCCGGAGCTCCCCACCCTTCAATGCAAGATGAAGATAGAGAATGATAATGTCCGACACGAAATCACGGTCAGGTCTTCTTCGGTCCGCGCACAACCGCGCGGGCGGCGGGAGGGACCCGCAGCCCTGCCAGAGGTGAGCGCATGAGGAAAACAAAGCGGTTTGGCAGAATTCAAGAGGTTATTCCCCTTCCCCCACTGACACAGATACAGGTGGAATCATTCCGTAAGGCCCTGCAACTCGACGTTCCCGCCAGCAAGCGCGAGAACATCGGCCTGCAGGCCGCCTTCAAAGAAGTATTTCCCGTGGAGGAAAACGACAAGGGGCGCGGCGGCTTGGTGCTCGACTTTTTGGAGTACCGCTTGGGCGAGCCCAAGTTTGGACCCGACGACTGCCGCGAGAAAGACCTCACATACCAGGCGCCGCTATACGCGCGCCTGCAGCTGATTCATCGCGACTCAGGCCTGATCAAGGAAGACGAGGTCTTCTTGGGCGACCTGCCGTTGATGACCGACGACGGCTCCTTTATCGTCAACGGCGCCGACCGAGTCATCGTCAGCCAGATACACCGTTCCCCGGGCGTTTACTTTACCCCCGACTCCAACCGGCCCGACCGCTACGTTGCCGCCATCATTCCTCTGCCGAAACGCGGTCCTTGGATAGACATTGAGTTCGATTCCTCGGACGCGCTCCTAATGCGTGTTAACAAGAGAAAGTTTCCCGTGGCGTTGTTGCTGCGCGTATTGGGGCACGACGCCGCCAGCCTCAACAAGGAGCTGGGAGAGTACCCCGACCTGCTCAAGGGAATTTTAGACGAAGAAATTTTGCAAATGTCGCAGGCTGAGGCGCTTCTGCGCCTTTTTACCATCCTGCGGCCGGGCGACCCGCCCAAGAAGGACAAGGCCACGTCTTACCTGGTGTCGCTGCTGGCCGACCAGCGCCGCTACGACTTGGGCAAGCCGGGGCATTACAAGGTGCAGGAAAAGCTGGGGATAAAGCTGCCCAGCCGCACCATTCTATCCTTCAAAGACGGCGCCTTCCAGGACAACGCCCTGCTGGCGACCATCCGCTACTTGCTGGCCCTTACCGCCGGCGAAGAGGGCTACGAGGTCGACGACATAGACCACCTGGGCAACCGCCGCGTCCGCACCGTCGCCGAGCTGCTGGCCGACCAGTTCCGCATTGGTCTGGGGCGCATGGCCAGGGGCGTACGCGAACGCATGATCATGGGCAACCCCGAGGCGGCCACCCCCGCCAAGCTGATCAACAACCGCCCGCTGGCGGCGGCTATCCGCGAGTTCTTCGGACGCAGTCAGCTCTCGCAGTTCAAGGGGCAGACCAACCCGCTGGACGAGATGCGCCACAAGCGTCGCATCTCGGCGCTGGGCCCCGGCGGCCTGACGCGCGAGCGCGCCGGTTTTGACGTGCGCGACGTGCACCGCACTCACTACGGCCGTATCTGCCCGATCGAGACGCCCGAAGGCGCCAATATCGGCCTTATCAACTCTTTGGCCGCCTACGGTCTCATAAACGACCTGGGTTTCGTGATGACGCCGTATCGCAAGGTCAGGAAGGGAGTCGCCAGCTTCAAGCCCAAAGACGTCGTCTATATGACCGCCACGGAAGAAGACAAGTACACCATCGCCCAGGCGAACACCCTCCTGGACGACGAGGGCAGAATAGTCAACAAGCGCGTGGTGGCCCGCCAGAAGGGCAACCCGGTGCTCGTCAAACCTGAAGAAGTCGAGTACATGGACGTCAGCCCCAAGCAGATATTCTCGGTCAACACCAACCTCATTCCTTTCTTGGAGCACGACGACGCCAACCGCGCGCTGATGGGTTCGAACATGCAGGCCCAGGGAGTCCCAGTCGTTCTGGCGACGGCGCCGGCGGTGGGCACCGGGATCGAGGACCGGGTCATCCGCGACTCGCTGACCAGCGTCTACTCCGACGTGGACGGGGTGGTCAAGTACGTGGACGGCGACACAATCGTAATCGAGCAGAAGAACAAGAATTTGCGCGAGTACAAGCTGCGCCGTTTCGTGCGCTCCAATCAGGGCACCACCATCGACCAGCGACCGCGGGTGAGCGTGGGCGACAAGATTAAGAAAGGCGACCTGCTGGCCGATGGACCCGCCTCCGACCACGGCCGCCTGGCTCTGGGGCAGAACGTGCTGGTGGCGATCATGCCCTTTGACGGCTACAACTTCGAAGACGCCATTACCATCAGCGAGAACGCGGTGCGCCGCGACCTCTATACCTCTATCCACATCGAACGCTTTGAGATAGAGGCCCGCGACACCAAGCTGGGTCCCGAAAAGATTACCCGCGACATCCCCAACCTGGGCGAGGCGGCTCTGCGCGACCTCGACGAAGACGGCATAGTGCGCGTCGGCGCCGAGGTAAAAGCGGGCGACATCCTGGTGGGCCGCACCAGCTTCAAGGGCGAGACCGAACCCAGCCCCGAAGAGCGCCTGCTGCGCTCTATCTTTGGCGACAAGGCCCGTGAGGTCAAGGACACCTCGCTGCGCGTGCCCTCGGGCGACGGCGGCATCGTGGTGCGCACCCTGCGCCTGCGCCGCGGCGAGCCGGGTGTGGAGCTAAAACCGGGGGTGCGCGAGGTGGTGCGCGTCTACGTTGCCCAGAAGCGCAAACTGCAGGTGGGCGACAAGGTCGCCAATCGCCACGGCAACAAGGGCGTGGTTTCTAAGATTCTTCCTCCGGAAGACATGCCCCACCTACCCGACGGCACGCCGGTAGACATCGTTCTCAACCCGCTGGGCGTACCCAGCCGTATGAACCTGGGCCAGATCTTGGAGATTCACTTAGGCCTGGCGGCTTACGAGATGGGCGTGGACTTCATTACCCCGGTTTTCGACGGCGCTAGCGAAGAGGAGATAAAGGCCTTGCTGGAGACGGCTTTCGAAAACCGCTGGGCCGAGCGCGAAAAGGACGGCATCGGCATAGACCGGCGCGAGTTGGAAGTAATGGAGCGCGCCACCAAAATGGGCATCGTCCCCGACGACCTGGAGCCGCGGGAGCAGCTGCGGGAGCTTTTCAAGCAAGGCAAGGCGGTGCTCTACGACGGCCGCAGCGGCGAGCCCATCGAGGGGCCGATAGTCATCGGCGTGCAGTACATAATGAAGCTCTACCACATGGTGGAGGACAAGATGCACGCCCGCTCCACCGGTCCCTACTCGCTGATTACCCAGCAGCCGCTGGGCGGCAAGGCGCAGTTTGGCGGCCAGCGCTTCGGCGAGATGGAGGTGTGGGCTCTCGAGGCTTACGGCGCCGCCTTCACGTTGCAGGAGATGCTGACGCTCAAATCGGACGACATAGAAGGGCGCAACGCCGCCTACGAGGCGATTGTCAAGGGGCAAGACGTACCCACGGCCAGCGTGCCCGAGTCTTTCCGCGTCCTCGTCAAGGAGCTGCAGGCGCTGGGCTTGGACGTTGAAACCCTGGACGAAAAAGAGCGGGTTATAGACATATTCGAAGGACTGGCCTCGCGCCGTTAGGGAGGGCTGATGAAAAGAGAGCTGAAAAAAGTACGGATCGCCCTGGCGAGCCCCGAGAAGATTCACGCCTGGTCTTACGGCGAGGTCGAGAAGCCCGAGACGATTAACTACCGCACGCTCAAGCCCGAGCGCGACGGCCTCTTCGACGAGCGCATCTTCGGCCCCGTCAAGGACTACGAGTGCGCCTGCGGCAAGTACAAGCGCCAGCGCTTCGAGGGCAAGGTTTGCGAGCGTTGCGGCGTCGAGGTCACCAAGTCGATCGTGCGGCGCTACCGCATGGGCCACATCGAGCTGGCGACCCCGGCGGCGCACATCTGGTACGTCAAAGACGTGCCCAGCAAGATTGGCACCCTGCTGGATCTGACCGCAGGAGAGCTGGAACAGGTTCTCTACTTTGCTAAGTACATCGTCATAGAGCCCGGCGGCGCGATGCTCGAGGGCGCACCTGTCAAGCGGGGCGAGCTGCTCAACGACGAGCAGTTCCGCGAGCTAAAGTTCGGCCGCCAGGAGACCTACTCAATACCGTTGGGTACGGACGCGCTAATCAGCGATGGCGACTATGTCACCAAGGGGCAGGAGCTGGCGCCGGGCGTGGTCAGCAAGATGGACGGGGTGGCGCTTTTCCGCTTTCCGCGGCGCATTTCGGTGGAGTACCTCGAGCGGGAACGCGCCCATCTGGCGCTGCCTAAGGCGGCCTGGATCGAGGCCGACCGTTACGAGGCGGGCGAGCCGATAGCCGAGCTCGAGGAACCCTTCGTCTTCGAGAGCGAAGCCGCGGGCGTGGCCGAGGTGCTCGAGTGGGACGAGGGCGCTTTGGTACGGCTGCACGACGCCGAAACCGACGAGGTTACGGCGGTTTATCTCGTTCCGGTCGGGTTCGCTCTCAAAGTTGGAGAGGGCGAGCTCGTTAGCGCCGGCGACCCCGTCGCCGCCGCCCAGCCGGGGGCGGTAAGGCTGCCGCGCGGGGTCAAGGTGACCGAGCTGGAGGCCGAGGAAGAGGGCGAGCTGGTTTATCTTTCCATGACGGTAGAGTGGGCGCGGGTGAAAGACTACCGCCTCGAGCCGCACATGCACATGCTCGTCGGCGAAGGCAGCGAGGTTCTCAAAGGCGACAAGCTGGTGGGCGCCATAGACCCCGAAGAAGAGGTCCACGCCGAAGCCGACGGTATCGTGCACCTGCACGAGCCCGCCTCGATCGTCGTCATGAAGGCGCGCCTCTATCCCTTCGAAGACGACGTCGAGGTGACCACCGGCGACCGCATTACGCCGGGCGACGTCCTCGCCGACGACGGCAAGGTCACCAGCGAGATCTACGGTCGCGTCGAGGTGGACCTGGTGCGCCAGCTGGTGCGCGTCATCGAGAGCTACGACATCGACGCGCGCATGGGCGCAGAGGCCATCCAGGTGTTGCTCAGCGAGCTGGACCTGGACCAGCTCGAGGCCGAGCTGGAAGAGGAGATGCTGGGTCCCAGCCGCCACAAGCGCAGCCGCGCCCGCAAACGCCTGGAGATAGTGCGCGCCTTCAAGGAATCGAGCAACCGGCCCGAGTGGATGGTGCTCGAGGCGGTGCCGGTGCTGCCGCCCGACCTACGCCCCATGGTCCAGGTCGACGGCGGCCGCTTCGCCACCAGCGACCTCAACGACCTCTACCGCCGCCTCATCAACCGCAACAACCGCCTCAAGAAGCTGATGAGCCAGGGGGCGCCGGAGATGATCATCCGCAACGAGAAGCGGATGCTGCAGGAGGCCGTGGACGCCCTCATAGACAACGGCCGCCGCGGCAGCCCGGTTACCAACCCCGGCTCCGACCGCGCCCTGCGCTCGCTGACGGACATCCTTTCAGGTAAGCAGGGCCGCTTCCGCCAGAACCTGCTGGGCAAGCGCGTGGACTATTCCGGCCGCTCGGTGATCGTCGTGGGGCCGCAGCTCAAGCTGCACCAGACGGGCCTGCCCAAGAGGATGGCGCTCGAGCTCTTCAAACCGTTCCTATTGAGGCGCATGGAAGAGAAGGGCATCGCCGCCAACATCAAGCAGGCGCGACGCATGCTGGAGCGGCACCGCGACATCAAAGACGAGGTCTGGGACGCGCTGGAAGAGGTCATCCAGGGCAAAGTCGTCCTCCTCAACCGCGCCCCCACGCTGCACCGCCTGGGTATCCAGGCCTTCCAACCGGTTCTGGTCGAGGGGCAGTCAATCCAGCTGCACCCGCTCGTTTGCGAGGCCTTCAACGCCGACTTCGACGGCGACCAGATGGCCGTGCACGTGCCGCTTTCCAGCTTTGCGCAGGCGGAGGCGCGGGTGCAGATGCTGAGCGCCCACAACCTGCTCAGCCCCGCCTCGGGTGAGCCAATCGCCAAGCCCAGCCGAGACATTATTCTGGGTCTTTTCTACATAACTCAGATACGTCGTGAGAACAAGGGCGCCGGCCGCGAGTTCGCCACGCCGCAAGAGGCGATCGAGGCCTACGACAAGGGTGAGATAGCCCTCAACGCTCCCATCAAGGTCGCCGGCGAAGAAACGAGCGCCGGCCGCCTCAAGTTCGTCTTCGCCAGCATAGACGAGGCGCTAATCGCGGTGCAAAACGGCCTAGTGGACCTGCAAGACGTAGTAACCATCCGTTTGGGCGGCGACTTGCGCACTACCAGCACGGGCCGCGCCTTATTCGTGCGCATGGTCATAGAGGCCATCAAGGACGGCGACCCCGAAGCCGAAGTTCCCGCCGAGCTGCTAAAGTACGACATAGCTCAGGAAAAGAACTCGCTGCGCGACTTGGTTTACCGCTCCTTCCTCCTTTTGGGCATTGAGAAGACCGCCAAGCTGCTCGATGTACTCAAGCACGAAGGCTTCCACTTTTCCACTTCTTCCGGCATCACCATCGGCATAGACGACGTGGTAATCCCCGCTGAGAAGGAACAGTACCTGCGAGAAGCCGACGAGATACTGGAAAAGATTGAAGACGCCTACAGCCGCGGCCTGCTGACGGACGAAGAGCGCTACAACCAGATAATCAGGCTCTGGGCCGGCGTTACCGAAAAGGTTACCGAGGCCCTCTTCAGGACCTTCGAGGAAAAGTATCCCTTCAACCCGCTCTACATCATGTCCCAGTCAGGCGCCCGCGGTAACCGCACCCAGATCCGTCAGCTGGGCGGCATGCGCGGCCTCATGGGTAAGCCCTCCGGTGAGACAATCGAGCTGCCGGTGCGCGCCAACTTCAGGGAGGGGCTGACCGTGCTCGAGTACTTCATCTCCACCCACGGCGCCCGCAAGGGTGGGGCCGATACGGCGCTGCGCACCGCCGACTCGGGCTACCTAACCCGCAAGCTGGTGGACGTGGCGCACGAAATCGTGGTGCGCGAAGAAGACTGCGGTACCACCGACTTCATGGAGGCGCCGCTCTTCCAGGAGTCCGCCGCAGGTAAGGAGCTGCGCCGCAGCGGCGAGATAGAGCAGACCCTTTACGGCCGCTCGGTCGCCCGTGACTTCGAGGCCGGCGGCAAGGTCTTCAAAGAGGGCCAGATGCTCAGCAAAGACGACGTGGCCGCCGTCATCGCCGCGGCGCGCCGGGGCGAGCTGGAAACGGTGCCCATCTACAGCCCGCTGACGTGCCGCACTGAGTACGGCGTCTGCCGCAAGTGCTACGGTTACGACCTCTCGATGGCGCAGCCCGTTTCCATCGGCGAAACGGTGGGTATCGTAGCCGCCGAATCGATCGGCGAGCCGGGCACGCAGCTGACCATGCGCACTTTCCACACCGGCGGCGTGGCCACGGGCTCCGACATTACCCTGGGCCTGCCGCGCGTGATCGAGCTCTTCGAGGCGCGTCACCCGCGCGTCAAGGCGGTCATCTCCGAGATCGATGGCGAAGTAAGCTTCGAGGAGACCGACGACAAGCTGATAATCCGTGTGGTCAGCGGTGAGTTCAAAAAAGAATACAAGGTGGACAAGAACGTACGCCTAGCGGTGCGCGAGGGCAGCTTTGTCAGCGCCGGCTCGCCCCTTACCCGCGGCGCCGTAGACCCGCACCAGCTGCTAGACGCCCAGGGCCCGGAAGCGGTGCAGCACTACCTGGTGCACGAGATACAGCGCGTCTACCGTTCGCAAGGCGTCAAGGTGCACGACAAGCACATCGAGACGATTGTGCGGCAGATGCTCAAGTACGTCGAGGTCACCGACCCCGGCGAGTCCAAACTGCTCGAGGGGCAGGTTCTGGAGCGCTGGGAGGTCGAGCGCGTCAATGAGGCGTTAATGGACGAGGGCAAGATTCCCGCAGGCTGGAAGCCGCTCCTCATGGGCGTTACCAAGAGCGCTTTGAATACGCGCTCATGGCTGTCGGCGGCCAGCTTCCAACACACCACCCACGTCCTCGCCGAGGCGGCCATTTGGGGCAAGAAAGACGACCTAATCGGCCTCAAGGAAAACGTCATCCTGGGCAAGCTCATCCCCGCCGGCACCGGCACCGATTTCGTGAGGCGCGTCCAGGTGGTAGACGAAAAGACGCTGAACCGCTTGCGCGAGGCGCGTCGCGCCGCCGAGCAGGTGGTGCCGGCGCCCATCAAGCCGGAGACTGGAGAAGCGGGCCTGGGCGGGCAGTCCTGAGACGTCGGGCGGGGGCCAGATAGCCCCCGCCCTTTAGTAAACGGAAATCATGCAGATAGCTATCTATCGCGATCATTGCGAGCAAAAGTTAAGGCAGGCGGCGCGCGAGCAGCCGCACCCTTACAAACTGCTGCAGGGCTCCGCGGGCTATCTGCTGCTGATAGAAGGAGTGTCCCCGCGCGCCTTGCAGCTCTTGCAAGAGCGACTGGGCGAGGCGCAGTTATATGAAGTTTTGGAGGAGGGTTGCCCGCGGAGAGAATGATGCGAGAAGAGATAGCCGTCGTTCCCACCACCGAAGCAGAAGTATACGTGGAAGACGTCGGTCCCAAAGAGGCGCCGGCTTTGCTGGTCCTGCACGGGGGGCCGGGGGGCTCGAGCTATCCCTATCGCGCCGCCTGGGAAGAAGAGCTCGCGGATTACCGCGTAATCTACCTCGACCAGCGCGGCGGCGGGCGCAGTCCCCAGTTGCCGCTCGAGCCGCGTTACTTCACCATTGACGCTCTGGTCGACGACATCGAGGCGGTGCGCGCTTGGCTGGCGATTGATCGTTGGCAGCTGATCGGGCACGGTTTTGGCGCGCTGCCGGCGCTGGAGTACGCGCGCCGCTTCCCCGAGCTGACGCCCGCGGTCGTGGCGCTGGGGCCATGGATAAACTATCCCAGGCTCGCCGCGGCTATCTGGCGGACGGCCTTCGGCGACGTCGGCCAGCCGCCGGAGAATCCTACCACCGCCGTCGAAGAGGTATTCGCGACGCACGGCGCCAAGAGCGTCTTTGACCGCATGAGTTTTCCTACCGATCATGGCCGCGCCCAGCAGGAGTGGCTCAGCGACTCGCTGCCGCTGGCGGGCGCGGAGGGCATAGAGTCGGTCTTCAGGGTCAACGGCCTCTGGGAGTTGGATTACGCTCCTTACCTGCTGGAATACCCCACCGAAGTAGAGGTAATAGCGGGTGAGAAAGACGCCACCAGCTACCCCGAACAAGCTGAACTGCTGGCGGACCTGACGGCGGGCGAGTTGCAGGTCGTACCCCTTGCGGGCCACTACCCCTGGGTGGACGAGCCCGAGGCCTTTTTTCGGGCCTTCTTCGCAGCCCTCGATTCGCACAGCTCTTAAACGGCCGCTGCGCCGTAGTTATCAGAAAACTCTTCAGTATTAGGAATATCGCCCCGAGCCGATTCCGCCTTTTACAGTCGCCGACCGACCAGTTCGGCGGCGCGCCGCCGAACTGGTCTTACTCATCAAATGATGAAAGAATAGCCTTATGGAGTCTTCGATTTCTATCGTCGCGGCGTTTTTCGCGGGGATGCTCTCCTTCCTGTCGCCGTGCGTCCTGCCCCTGGTGCCGACGTACCTGGCCTACTTGGGTGGGGAGAAAGGGCGGCCCGTAAAAAACGCCCTCTTTTTCATCCTCGGCTTCAGCCTCATTTTCTTGATAATGGGCGTGCCGTTTACGGTCCTGGGCTCTCGTTTCGCCGAGTACAAACCCGTTTTAGGCAGGGTCGGCGGCGCCTTGCTGATTCTTTTCGGCTTGTACATGCTAGGGCTCAAGATACCCTTCCTGGCGGGTATTAGTGGCGTCAGCTACCGCGGGGACACTACCAGGCCCTGGGGGGCTTTTTTGATGGGAATGGCCCTTGCCACGGCCTGGTTGCCGTGCATAGGCCCTATCTTGGGCGGGATACTAATGCTGGCCTCGAGCGGAGGGCCGATGGGCCTGGTCTACCTGCTGGTGTACGACCTGGGCTTGGCCGTGCCCTTCTTGTTGGTGGCGCTCTTCACCGATAGCGTCACCCGCCTCATCAGGCGCAGCGGCAGGCTTTCCCTCTGGGTCGAGCGGGTATCGGGGGCGATCCTGGTGGCGGTGGGCCTGCTGATGCTGACAGACACGTTTCAGCGCCTTAACAACTTCTTCATTCGTTTTACGCCGTCCTGGCTAATGGAAAGGCTGTAGCGGGACGTGTCGCGAGCAATGGTCGAGATAGACGAAGTGTGGAAGCGCTACGGTCGCCAGTGGATTCTGCGCGAGCTGTCCTTGCGCGTTAAGAGCGGCGAGGTAGTAGCGCTTTTGGGCCCTAACGGCGTTGGCAAAACCACCTTGCTGAGGGTCATAGCCACCCTCATCAGGCCGCAGCGCGGCGTCGTCAGGCTCTTTGGAAAGAGCTCCAAACGCATCGAGAAGGAGCGCGGCTGGATAAACCTGGTGGCCAACCCACCCGCTTTCTATCGGCATCTTAACGGTCAAGAGAACCTGCGGCAGTCGCTCGCCCTTGCGGGCAAGAAGAGCGCCGACGAGGCCATCTACCGCGCCATGGAGGAGATGCAACTGCCGCCAGACAGACCCGTTTCGGCGTACTCCAGCGGTATGCGTAAGCGCCTGGCGCTGGCGCGGGCGCTACTGCTGCAGCCGCGCCTGCTTTTACTGGACGAGCCGGAGACCGCCCTCGATTCTAACGGCCGCGACAAACTAATAGACGTCATAGACCAGGTGGCGCGGCGCGGAGCGGTAGTGCTGGCTACCCACGACCGCGGCTTTGCCGAAACGGTGGCCAGCCGCAAGGTGCAGATGAGGGGCAGGGTATGAGGTCTTGGGTGCTGGCCTTGCGAGACTTGCGTCTAGAGCTGCGGGGCCGCGCCGGCTTGCTTTCCGCATTCTCGTTTATCGCGGTCGTATTGTTCATCATGGGCATTGCCTTCGGGCCAGACGACGCCAATTTGCGTCGCGCCGGGCCGGGCGCTCTCTGGGTGGCGCTGGCTTTTGCGGGAAGCATGCTGGCGAGCCGCGCCTGGGCGATAGAGGTAGAAAACGAGACCCTCGACGATCTCTTACTGACCCCGGGCAGCCGCGAATGGATATACGCGGGTAAGATGCTCTTTTTGTGGATCCTGATGCTGCTCATGGGCCTTTTTCTGTTGGTATTGGTGGCGGCCTGGTTTCAGCTGCCGCTAGAGCGTTGGCCGCAGCTCCTGGTTACGCTCTTGTTGGGCGGCACCGGTTACACCGCCGTTTCGGCTTTCTACGCCGGCTTGACGGTGCGCCTCAGGGCGCGCGACGTCCTGCTCTATCTCTTGGTATTCCCCTTGATACTGCCGGTAGTCTTGGCGGCGGTCAAGGCGACCATAGGGATAGCCTTTGGGGCCGACTTTGCGGAGGTCGTGAGCTGGTGGAAGCTGCTGGGGGTATTCGACGTCGTATACCTGACGCTCTGCTACCTGCTGTTTCCAGCGGTCATAGAGGGTTAGCGCGGCGGCCTCTATTTTTTAAAACGCAGGCTCGACTCTGTTTTCTTGGCGGCCTCGCCAGCTTTGTGAATATCGTTGCTAAGGAATATTTGGTAAGCGTCCGCGTGGCCGTTTCTATGTATGGCTACCACCAGGGCGTGCTTGTATTTTCTGCTGTATTTGGGTATCACGTCCAGTACGGCTACCGCTGCCCAATCGGCCCTAAACAACCTCAGGGCTTCGCTGGCGGGATAGTCTTTTGACTTGTAGTGCCCCCAACCAGAAATATCCGTCAGCACGCTGGGAAAGAGCAAGGTGAATAGATGATCGGGCTCCGGCGCGCTGGAGTGGGGGTCGTCGTAGTCTATCTTGACGCGGTCTAGCGGGAAGATCGTGTAGCGTATCTCGACCGCGCCGTCGTCAGATACAACGCGATATTGGTAGGGAAGCACGTCGTTGTATTCCACTGGCTTCTTTTTGTAGCCGCTAGGGATCTCGTATTCTAGCCCCGCTTCGTTCAATAATTTAACAAAGGCTTCGTCGGCGGCGCTGGCGAGCACGGTACTAAGAAGCGGCAGTAATAAGAGCAAAACTAGCCTTCTCATTAGTTGTCCTTTACTTGCTCCCGCCATGTGGAGAGCAGAGTTTTTCCGGTGTCCTTCCAGCTGCCGACAGGAGCAAGTTCGACGAACTTCGCCATGTCTCTTATGGCCGCTTCCTTTCTGCCTTCCTGCCAGAGGATCGAGGCGCGGTTGAAATATGGAGCGGCCGCCTTGGGATCTATCTTTATGGCCTCGCTAAAGTCGTCTATAGCGCCCTTTTTGTCGCCGGTTTGGTAGCGCAGCACTCCTCTGTTGAAGAGCGCGGGGAAAAAGCCTGGTTTTTCGGACAGCGCCTGGTCGAGGTTTTTCAGGGCGTCTTGCTTGCGGCCGAATTTGCGTAGCGCCTCGGCGTAGTTGACCCTTACCCCTGGGTCCTCTTGCAGGTCCAACGATTTCTTCAGGTCGGCGACCGCCTTGGCGTACTCTCGCAACTGTAGCCATAATGCTCCGCGTATGGCGTAGAGATGGGCAGAGCCAGGGTAGCGCGCCAAGGCGTTGTTGAGGGTGGACAGCGCCTGACCGTTCTGGCCCTTTGCTTGGTACATAAGCGCCACCTCGGCCCACTCATCCGCTCCTAGGCTCTCGTGCGCGTAGGTTTTGTCGTGCGGGCCTATTTTTGATAGGTCGAGCGGCCCTGCTTTGGCGCCGGCGGGAAGCGTTGGGGGCTCTTTTCTCGTACTTGTTGAGGGTGCGTTGGCGGTTGCCTGTGGCGTTACCGTCGAAACGCGGCCGCCTTTCTTTTGGGATTTGCATCCTGGTGCTATTAGAGCCAGGCTGAGGGTCATCAGCAAGATCGCAAGATTTCTCAGCATCACATTATCTCCCGAGGCGCAATTTACCATGCTTCTATGAGGCGCTGGCCGGGGCGCGCCCCGGCCAGCGTTCGTAGTCGTGGCGCGCCCTACTTCTTCTTGGCGTCCTCGTAGTATTGCAGCAGCATCTTGTGCATGAGGTCTATGTGCTCGACGTCATTGAGGCTTCCCGGTGTGCTGACTATGCTCCAGACCTTATCGTTGGTCATCTCCTTGTGGCAGCCCATGCAGAGACCGCTGCGATCCATGGTGTCGCGCATTTCCTGCGGCAGCGAGCGCGAAAGCGGCCAGTGTGTACCAACCGTGGCTACTTGTTTACCGGTTTTGGGATCGACTATCTGTGACCAGTCGAACGTTAAATCGGGGATGGCCGGAATCTGTACCTGGTAGTGTTTGGCCAGCGGCTTGCCGGTGCGTGCGTCTGTGATGTCGGTGATTATGTCTTCGGCGTAGTGATTTTGGTAGATGCCTTTGTCTATACCGTAGCCCAGTGTTTTGGGGTTGTTGTGGCAGCTCTCACAGCTGCGGGCTTGGGGCAACGCCGAATGCGGCTGCGCCGGCGCCATGTCAATGGCCAGCGGTATAAGGTCTTGGCCCAGTTGCGCAGCTTCGTCGGGCGAGCGAGCTATGACGTTGTGGGCAATGGTTTTGCCCTCGGTGTCGATCACCGTGTAGACGACCTGGCAGCCTGGCATTAGCGGGGTGACGCGCCCTTCACCGTTGATACCCAGTACCGGGTCTTCCCAGCGCAGGTAGGAGCGTGACTCGGAGATCTTGCCGGGGGACTTAATGCCGCCGGACCCGATCGCCGACTCGGCGGTCATACCATGGCTGTCGACGGCGCTACCCGACTTGAGCCAGTCGGTCCCGCTTACGCCGCCCGAGTAGTCGACCTTGACGTGGCAACCGTAACACTGCGGAACCCAAGATGCGTGACAGGCGTAGCACTCCAGGTTTTGCGCGTGCTTTTTGACCGAAACCATTGCCACCTTAGCGTCGGGCGAGCTCCATGCGTCCGCTTCGTTGATGGCTTTAAGCACAGGCGCTACAAAGTCGGAACCGGTGGCGGAATGGACGATGACTTTATTGCCTTTCTTGACCACGTTGCCAAAGGGGTTGCCGCGGGCGGTGAGGAGGTAGCCATCTTCTTTGGGATAGAGGGTGGCGAAAGCCGCGGTTTCGGGTAGAGGCGAGTCGGCTAGGCCGCGCGGTTTGTCGGGCAGCTTGCGGCCAAACTCGTCACCGTGGCCGAGCGGCAGCTCCCAGGGGTATTTATCAGGCGTGCCGTGGCAGTCTTCGCACTCGATTTCCACCTGGGCCAGCGTGGTTGCGAAGATGTTGCCGTCGCCGTGCATGTCGATGGTGGTGTGGCAGTCTTGACAGAGCATGCCGCCTTTACCGGGTTCACCTCTGTGGTGAACGTCGTCGGCCAAGAAGAGATACTTCTTGGTATGAAGTTTGGGCTGCTTGCCGCCTTTTTCGTTGAAAGGAGTGCCGTAGGGGAACTCCATCAAACCCTGGAAGGTAACGCCGATGCGCTTGCCGCGGTTGTGGCAGGAGTTACAGGTAGCCGTGGGTATGCCGCCACTGTCGCCCGGATGGACGCCGCCTATTTCCCGGGTGGCGATTATGCGGTGAGCTATGGGGTGACCCCGCTCGTCTTTCTTGATGGTGGGGTCGTTGCCCTCGTAGAAGCCTTCGTCTCCATAAAGAATGTGACAGGAAGAGCAGCCCATGCCGCGGTAGTCGCCGCGCTTCTCGCGGCCGTTGACGCCCACGTGGCAGCGCTGGCAGTCGTGGCGCTGGTAAGTAATCGCAGCGAGTTTCGGATCTTCCTTAACCTGCTCAGTGGTGACTTCTGGAAGCTGCTGCAGTTTTGTGGGGAAGGCCTGAGGGTAGAGCTTGATTAGCTCCGCCATGTATTTCTTGTAGGCCGCAGTGCCTATCTGAGGCGTCTGACCGTCAGTATCTTGAACGTTATAGTTTCCGTAGGGGGTTCTTCCGTCCCAGGTTTCGGGATAGCCCCAGGTGTGCAAATTACCCTGAATTTTACCGGCCTCGGTCTGCATGAGAGACAAATTTAGCCGGTAGTCGTAACCAGGGTGACACTGTCCGCAAGTGCGATTGGCTATCCAGATGGAGCCCGGATCGGGGTAGAAGTCTTGCGGTCCCCTACCTTTGAGGGCGTCTGGCGCGCCCTTGTGGGCTTCTTCCTTGGTGAGGCCTCTGGGGTTGCCGCCGTGGCAGACGACGCAACCAGCCGGATCGTTCGCCTGGGCGCCGAACGCTTTGATCTGCGCCATCATGCCGCTGTTGGGCGGCATGATGTCTTCTATGCCCTCGTGGCAGCTAAGACAGCCTTTTTGGGCCGCTACCTCGGGGCTGACCTTGGTGGGCGTCTGAGCCCAAGCCAGCGCGAGTAGCAAACCCAGCCAGATAATCGCTCTTTTTCTCATTTCTCTCTTCCTCCCCGTATGCATAGCTACACTAATTTATATCTAATGCTTATCATAAAGGTTATCTCGGGACGTTTGTCCTGAGTAACTGTTGCCTGTACTAAGTCAAACGGTAAGTACCGGTAAAGATCCTTACTGTAACTCGTGCGATCTCGATCGGCCATCTCAATATCGAGTCCTCGCCAGGGTAATTCTCATCAATTCCTGTCCGAAATCTTAGGTATGGTGTGTTAGGTTAAGTCGCGAGATGCCGCTTGTGTTGAGGTGATTCCCCGGCCGTTTTTCTCGGGAGGAGTGGGAAGTGGGCAATTCCAAAAGAAAACTAACAGACTCTTTGTCTTCTTTTTTGCTGCTGGTTGGCTTCTTGGTTTTTCTGATAGGTCAGTATTTGGCTTTCAAGGCGCCCCCTGACGTTCAGCAAGGCTATCTGGTGCGCATCCTCTACGTACACGTCGGCGCCGCTTGGACGGCGTACCTGGCCTTCATCGTGGCCGCGGTTTACGCCATCCTTTATTTGTGGAAGCAAAACCCCTCTTATGACCGCCTTTCGGCCGCCAGTGCGGAGATAGGGCTGCTCTTCATGGCTCTTACCCTTTTTGGCGGCATGATGTGGGCCCGCCCGACCTGGGGGGTCTACTGGACTTGGGAACCCAAACTGACCACCAGCGCCATACTCACAGCTTTTTACGTTGGCTACTTCTTGCTGCGGCAGGCGATAGAAGACCCCGAGTTTCGCGCTAAGGCGGCGGCCGCCGCGGCGATACTGGGCGTGGTCAACATCCCCATCAACTATATGTCGGTCTACTGGTGGCGCAGTATTCACCAGACGGCCACCTTTGATATAGTCAACCGCAAGCTGCACATGGACCCCTCCATGGTGCTGCCGATGCTGATTGACCTGGCGGCCATCAACATCTTGTTCGTGGCCTTCCTGCGAATGAAAGGGGCGATAGCGGCGCGCGCCGCCGCGCGGGAGGAGATATATGACTAGCCATACCGAGGTTTTCGTAACGGCTGTATATGCGGCGACCTACGCGCTTTTAATAGGGTATACCGCTTACTTATTCTGGCGTGCGCGGGAGGTGTCGCGTGAGGACTAAGTATCTCGTTGGTTTTCTAGTAATCATGGCCGCCATCGCCTACTTGGCCTGGGGCGGCCTGGGTAAGAGCCTCGTTTACTACGTTCTGCCCAGCGAGTACGCCGACAACCCCCAGAAGTACCAAGGCAAGCGCGTGCGCCTGGGCGGCTTGGTCAAGGAGGGTAGCGTGCAGTTCAACCCCAAGACCCTGCAGCTCAAATTCATCATCACCGACGGCGTGGTAGAGATCCCGGTGGAGCACGAGGGCACCCCCCCCGAGCTTTTCAAGGACAATCAGGGGGTCGTGGTCGAGGGGAAATTCGCAGGCAAGGTGTTCCACGGCGACAACCTCTTGATCAAGCACTCCGAGAGCTACAAACCACCGCAACAGGGGGCAAAGCTCAAGCCGGAAGAGGTGCGCAAATTGCTGGAGGAAGCAAAGTGACGCCGGGCGGCCTGGGCAACCTGAGCTTGGCTTTCGCGGGACTTTTTACCGTGGTTGGCTTGCTGGCCGCTTTGCTTGCTTGGTACAACCGCGACGCCAGGTATTTGCTGGTTGCCAAGAGGGCCGCGCTGCTCGCTTTTCTGGGTACTTTGGGGGCGTTTGTGGCCCTCGAGTGGGCGCTTCTTAGCGACGACTTTTCTGTTCTTTACGTCGCCCGCAACAGCACCCGCGCCAACCCCACCTGGGTCAAGTTCGCCACGCTTTGGGCGGCGCTCGAGGGTTCCATCCTCCTCTGGGCGTTATTGCAGACGCTTTATACCTGGTTGGCGGGAATACGCAGCCGCGACTACTGGACGAGCCCGGTGGTGCTGACGACGCTCTTTGTCATACAGCTGTTTTTCCTGGCCAACGTAATCTTTGTCATCAACCCTTTCATCACCATTCCCAACCCGCCCGCCGACGGACCGGGCCCCAATCCATTGCTGCAGAATCACTGGATGATGGCGGTCCACCCGATACTGATGTACCTAGGCTTCGTCGGCCTCTCGGTGCCCTTCGCTTTCGCCATAGCGGCGATGGTGACGCGTCGCTATCAGACGTGGATAGCGGAGACCAAGTGGTGGCTCATCATCGCTTGGGGGTTTTTGACCGCGGCCATCTACGCCGGCGGCTGGTGGAGCTACGAAGTGCTGGGCTGGGGCGGTTACTGGGGCTGGGACCCCGTTGAGAACGCCTCCTTCATACCCTGGCTGCTGGCTACCGCTTTTTTGCACACGGCGATGGTGCAGGAACGCCGCGGCTTGTTTAGAACCTGGAACTTCGCCTTGGTCACTCTGGCCTTCGCCGCGACGGTTTTTGGTACTTTCCTGACGCGTTCGGGCGTCATCGAGTCGGTGCACGCCTTCGCCGGCGGGCCTGTGGGCCCGATATTCCTCGGCTTTTTGCTGGCCATCTTGGCAGTGGGGTTTTTTCTTTTGGGCAGGATATCGAGCGAGGTGCGCGACGCCGGCACGGTCGTACCCCTTTCCCGCGAGGGCTTGCTGCTTTACGGCGCGTTGGTGCTGATGACCATGGCCTTCGTCGTCATTTTGGGTACTCTCTTCCCCTTGCTGGTAGAGGCCTTCAACGGCGCCAAGGTTTCGGTAGGAGCGCCCTTCTTTAACCAGCTCTTCGTACCGCTGGGACTCTTGATGCTGCTGCTCATGGGTCTGGGGCCGGTCTTGCCCTGGCGCAGTGCTGATAGCGAGACGCTGAGGGTCGTCTTTTGGATGGCGATAGCCCTGGTGCTGGGCAGCGCTTTGGGGTTGGTCGTTGGCTGGACGCTGTGGGTGAGCCTGACGGTTGGCTTTGTTCTTTACAATCTGGTGGCGCTGTGCTGGCTGGCTTTCCGTCCGATACGCAGAAGGTCTCTGGTCACCGGCGAGGGCTTTTTGAAGACGGCGGCGAAGGTCTTTGAGCAGTCTCGGAGGCGCTACGGTGGTTACACGGTGCACCTCGGCGTAATCGTGGCGGTCTTGGCGATAGCCTTTAGCCAGAGCTATCGCCTGGACGTGCAGAAGACCCTCGCCATCGGCGAGGCCTGGAAAGCCGGCGGCCGCACCATTACCGTTCATACTTTGCGGGCGCTGCGGGAGCCTTACCGTAACTCGGTGGTGGCGGACGTCGAGATAAGCGGTATAGGCGTCGCCCACCCGCGCCTCAACTACTACCGCACCTCGCGCACCCCCTTTGCCGCTCCCGCGGTCAGGTATACCTGGAACAAGGACTACTACCTGGTCTTGCAAGCTTACGATCAGAAGGGCGGCGAGTGGGTGACGTTACGTTTGGTAGTGACTCCGCTCGTGCTGTGGTTATGGATATCAGCGGCCATCATCATTTTTGGCACATTGCTAATAGTCTGGCCGGAAACAGCCAGAGCCCACGTCGCTGCTGCTGTAAGCGAGGGGGCGGAGGCATGAACGCCAAGAGCTTGCTGGGCCTACTGGCGGTCGTCTCCTTGGGGGTTCTTTTCTGGTGGGGAATAAAGACCAAAGACGCTCGCGAAGAATTGCCCTCGGCGCTGGCGGGCAAAAGCGCTCCCGTTTTTGAGATGGAGCTGCTGGATTCGTTCAAGGCCGAGTGGGGAGAGAAGTTGAACCTGGCCGACTACCTGGGTAAGAAGCCCATAATCCTCAACTTCTGGGCGAGCTGGTGCTACCCAGCCTGTTACCAGGAGGCCCCGATTCTTGAAGCGGGCTGGCGGCGCTGGCGGGACAAGGTGATGTTTATCGCCGTGGACACGCAAGACGAGAAAGACAAGGGCGAGGAGTTCGTCAGCCGTTTTGGGTTTACCTTTCCCGTGGTCTATGACCCCAGGGGCAGCATCGGCATTGACTACGGCATGTACGGCGTGCCCGAAACGTTTGCCATTACGCGCAAGGGGCGCGTAGTCGAGCGCCACGCCGGATCCCTCGACGAGGCTATGCTGACGAAGATGGTGCAGGAGGTGTTGAAATGAGGCGCTGGCTCTTGGCGGCCGTTTTGCTGCTGGGCATTGCTGCGGCGCAGACCGTCGGCAATAAGCCGCCCCCGGATTACCCGCCCAAGGTCTTCGAGATAGCCAAGAAGCTGCGTTGCCCGGTCTGCCGTGGCGAGAGCGCCGCCGAGTCCAACGCCGGCGTGACCGAAGAGATGCGCCGCCAGATAGCGCAGATGCTCAAGGAGGGTAAGAGCGAAGACGAGATTATCCAGTATTTCGTTGACCGCTATACCGACTGGATACTTTACGAACCGCCTAAGAAAGGTTTGGGCCTGCTGGTCTGGCTGGCGCCGCTCATTGGCTTGGGTTTATTTGGTCTGGGCCTCTACAGCTACACGCACGCTACAGCCAAGCGCGAAGCGGCGTTCGAAGAGGCGCCCGAAGACGAGATTGCCCGCGTCGAGGCCGAGATTGCGCGTGACTCCACGAGGGAGAGGGAATGATAGCTTTCTGGATTGTTGCCGCCGTTGTCGTGCTATTGGGCTTGTTGTTCGCGCTGCTGCCGTTGCGCGCCGCGCCGCAAGTTATAAAGGCCGACATAATGGCCGAAGAATTAGAGGCTGAGGTAGCCTCGCTGAAGGAAGAGGCGAGGACCCTGCAAGGCAGTCAGCGCAAGCGCGCTCTGGGGCGCATCGTCTTTTTAGAAAAGAAGCTGGCCGAGGCGAGGGAGCGCGGCGCCGCTGTTCCAAAGGCGAAGAGCAAGCCCGGCTGGGCGCTCGCGGCGGCGGCGCTGCTGGTCCTGGCCAGCGCAGCGGCGCTGGGTCTTTATGTCCTGCCTAAGTCTCTCGGCGCGGCTAGGCCGGTGGTCGCCTCCAAAACCCAGCCAGCCGACCTGCAGAAACTTAAAAAACTAGCGGAAGAGAAGAACGACGTGGACAGCTGGACGGCTTACGCCGACAAGGCCTGGCAAGAAGCCGATTACACCTCTGCGGCCGAAGCCTATAAGAAAGTCTTGGATCTGGACGACAAGAACCTGCACGCCTGGAAACGCATGGGCATTCTCTTTTTCATGTCCGGCTACCCCAAGGACGCCGCGGGGGTCCTCTCGGTGGTGGTTTCGTTCAACCCCAAGGATACCGAGGCGCTGCTATTCTTGGGCAACGCTTACTCGGCTACGGGGCGCTTCCGCGAGGCGGTAAACGCTTGGAAGGCGTACATTGCGGCCGGCGGCGCGCAGAAGGAGTACGTGGAAGGTTTAATCTCGGACGCCAAGAAGCACTTCAAAGACGAGGCGACGAATCCAAACTCGCCCTTGCCGGCGGGCCACCCCAAGGTCGCCGCCACGCCACAGGGCGCGGCGGAGGCCGCCGGCGGCGCTAAAGAAGCGGCGGGCAAGTTGCCCGCCGGCCACCCGGCGGTCGCCCCTGAGGGGATGGAGGGCGTGGTGGACGGTAAGATTGTCTATCGCAACAAGTGCGCCGCCTGCCACGGGCAGAAGGGCGAGGGGGGCGCGGGGCCGGCTTTGCACGGCAATCCGGTCATCAGGGTTGACGGGGCGGTAGAGGAGATAGTGAGAAGGGGCAGCGGCACTATGCCCGCCATCGAGATGAGCGACGAGGAGCTGAAGGCGCTCGTTGATTACATCAAGCAGGAGTTGTAAAACGGTGAAGCTGTCGAGAAGAGACCTGGTATGGATAGTTCCTTCGGGGCTGGCCGCCGCTTTTTTTGGCTGGTTCGGCTGGCGGGCGGTAAAGATACAGTTCCTTAAAACCGCCGTACCCAAGGAGATTCGCTGGAAAAAGGGCGAGCGGGTCAAGATAGCCGAGGTGTCGGAGTTCGACGAGCCTTGGAGTTTCGCCTACCGTGAATACCCCATTCACGGCGGTAAGCTGCCCATAGTGGTATTACGCTTGCCGCAAGCCGTGCCGGGCGGGCTCGAGACCGACGGGAAGTATTTCGCCGCCTGGTCGCGCATCTGCACCCACCAAGGCTGCAAGTTGGACTACGTCCGCAACGTCGAGGCCGGGGCAATCTTGTATAACTATCGCAGCGACCACCCCTTCTTGGGGTGCAAGTGCCATTTTGGAGCCTTCGACCCGCTGGAGTCGGGCAAGGCGGTTTTTGGCCCTCCGCGTTTCCCGCTGCCGCGGATACTCTTGCAGGAGGAGGGCGGCGTACTCTACGCCGCCGGTTACGAGACGCCGTTGCGACCGATAGAAAGCTACCGTCCGCTAAAGACCTTTGGCTCTTGAAAACGCCCTTGCATTGTTCGCCTCGAGGTTTGCGCCCAGCAGACTCGCCCGAGCAAGAGGCGCCCGTTTAGGCTGCGCCGCTACGCTTTCAGCTTGACGCGGACGAACTTGTCTTTACCGCGACGCAGCACGCGCGGCCGGTCGAGCTCGACCTGCTCTTGCGGGTCGCTGATTACCTCGCCGTCGAGGCGCAGGCCGCGGTTTTGTATCAGACGCCTGGCCTCGCCGTTGGACTTGGTGAGCCCCGCCAGGGTAAAGAGTCGCACCACCCAGACCGCGCCGTCTTGCAGCTCGGCGGGGTCTATTTCTACGGTGGGAATGTCGCTGGGAACGCCGCCAACCGCGACCTTGTCGTAGCGGGCCTCCGCCTGGCTGACCGTCTTCGCCAGCTCTTCCTCTTTCGCTCCGCTGGGCCGCCGCTCGCGCCCGCCCTCGTCCAGGCGGTAGCCTAGGCTTTCGTAGAAGTCGCGGTCCAGCCAGGCGGGGATAACGTCTCGCGAGTACGCGGCCGTCAGCACGCGGGCGAGGACGCGGTGCGCGCCCACCGCGCCGCCCTTTTTGATAACGGCGGCCACCTCTTCTTTTCCCAGGTCCGTTAGCAGTTCGAAGTAATCGTCCAGCACCGCGTCGGGGACGCGCATTAGCTTTTTGAACATTACCGCCGGTTCTTCGCTGACGCCAATGTAGTTGTCGAGGCTCTTCGACATTTTTTCTACGCCGTCGAGCCCCACCAAAAGCGGCATTAAGACCAGCACTTGAGGGTCTTGGCCGTAAAACTTTTGCAGGTCGCGCCCCACCAGCAGGTTGAACTTCTGGTCGCTGCCGCCCATCTCTACGTCGGCCTCGAGCGCCACCGAGTCGTAGCCCTGCGCCAGCGGGTATAGAAACTCGTGGATGCCGATGGGCACGCCTTCGCTGTAGCGTTTTTTGAAGTCCTCGCGCTCTAGCATCTGCGCCACCGTCATCTGCGCGGTCAAGCGAATTACCTCGGCGAAGGTTAATTTGCCCAGCCACTCGGAGTTATAGCGCAGCTCAAACACCTCTTCATCCTGCAGCAGGATCTTGCGGGCCTGCTCGACGTAGCTCTGGGCGTTGGCGCGGGTTTCTTGCAGCGTCAGCGGCGGTCTGGTTTTACTGCGCCCGCTGGGGTCGCCAATCATACCGGTAAAGTCGCCTATCAAGAGAATGACCTTGTGGCCCAGCTCTTGAAACTGCCGCATTTTCCGCAGGACCACGGCGTGACCGAGGTGCAGGTCGGGGCGGGTTGGGTCGACCCCTAGCTTTATACGCAGCCTCTTGCCGGAGGCGAATTTTTTCTTTAGATCGGCCGCGGTTATTATCTCGGAAGTTCCACGTTGGATTATCTGCAGGGCTTCGTCGGGCTCCATGACCTAAAGAGTATACTCTACGGAAAGGCGGGAAATATCCCGCGGGGAGGGTAGATGTGCGAACCATATTGATCTTACTGGCCATCGTTGGCGGGGTGTACTTATACGGCGAGAACTACGGCTTGCTAATAGGCCTGCCGCCCTTTACCCCCGTCTACTACCTCAACGACAGCCACGAAAGGATATACGGCCTGCGCGTCGCCGGCGGCAGCGACGCCATCAAGATAAAACTAGACGGCGATCTCAAGAAGGGGAAAATCATCGTTTGGGCGACGCAAAGGGATCGCAACGTCCACAAACCCGAGTATTTTAGCGGTAGTTTCAAGAGAGAGCTCAAGTACAAGGTAAAACCCGGTAATTACACCATCCACATCAAGACCCAGGGAGCCGAAGGAAGGGTCACTTACGACTGGGTTTCTACCAAGTTCAAACCCTTCTAGCAGGCGTTTTGGTCGGTTTGCGCGCCACCCCTCCCCGCGCGTAACGAGGCAGATTCTTGTTTTGCAAGAGGTTGAACCATGCCTTTCTACCCCCCTCCCCGGCAAAAGACTCCGCCCTTAGCCGACGACCGGTTGTTTTTTCGGGCGACAGAGAGTGCGGCTTGCCAACGAGCCCTCCCCAAAGGTGCTGGCGCCGGATTTGTCACTGGGAACCGGTTATCCCCAGCGGTTACGGCGGCGGCGCGTCTGTCAGGTTCAAATGTCACGCCCGGCCGTGATAATCTGTCTCTAGGCGCTTTTGCGCTCAAAACAGAGCTCCTTCGGGGCAGGGTGAAAATCCCTACCGGCGGTTAAAGCCCGCGAAGCCCGGCGCAGAGCGCAGGGCCCGACTCGGTGGAACTCCGAGGCCGACGGTGAAAGTCCGGATGGGAGGAGGAGGTGAGGGCCGCAAGGCCCAGCTATGTTGCTCAAGAGACGTTTTGCTTGCGCCCACGAAACAAAATGGAGGCGCGACCCGTGAGCTGGTCGGAGGTTGACGAGCGCTTTATGCGTTTGGCCCTGCAACTGGCGGAGCGCGCTCGCGGTCATACCTCTCCTAATCCGCTGGTGGGCGCGGTCGTGGTAAAAGACGGCCGCGTCGTGGGGGAGGGGTATCACCCGCGCGCCGGTGAGCCGCACGCCGAAGTTTTTGCCTTGCGCCAAGCGGGGGAGGCGGCGCGCGGGGCTGATGTCTACGTGACGCTCGAGCCCTGCAACCACCAGGGCCGCACCCCGCCTTGTTCGCTGGCGCTGCGCGAGGCCGGGGTGGCCCGCGTAGTCTACGCCGCGGCCGACCCCGGCGAAACAAGCGGCGGCGGCGCCGAGCGGCTGCGCCGGGCGGGAGTGCGGGTGGAGGCGGGTTTGCTGGCGGACGAGGCCCGCGCCCAGAACCGCGCCTTCTTCCACGCCGCTTCGAGCGGCCGCCCGCTACTGCTCTGGAAGGCGGCGCTGACCCTCGACGGCAAGGTAGCCGCCAGCGGCCGCGGCGGTGAGGCGGTTTCGAACGAACTCAGCCGCCGCGTCGCCCACGGCTACCGCCAAGCCTGCGCGGCGTTGGCGGTGGGAGTGGGCACCGTACTGGCCGACGACCCGGCTTTGACCGTGCGCCGTCCCGATTTCCGCGCCTTCCCCGCCATGGTCGAGCCGCCTGCGCTGCGCGACCCGCTCAAGGTGGTTTTTGACCCCCGGGCAAAGACGCCCCCCGGCGCCCGACTCTTTGCGCCGGGGCCGCGCGGCGAAGCGGCGCGGGTTCTCGTCTTTACGGGTGAGCATGCCGACGCAGCCCGCGTGCGGGCGCTCGAGGCCGCTGGGGCAGAGGTGGCGGCGCTGCCGGCGGGCGAGGGCGGTCTGAGCGTGGCGGCGGCGCTACACGAACTCCACGAACGCGGCGTTGATTCGCTGCTGCTGGAAGGCGGGCCCAGCTTGGCTGGCTCCTTCGTGCGGGCCGGCCTGGTAGACCGCGCGGCGTTTTTTCTGGCCCCGCGCCTGCTGGGTGAGGGGCGTTCGCTGGTGGAAGGCTTTTCCGTTGCGGCTATGAGCGACTCGCTCCGTTTCGTTAGGGAAAGCGCCGAGTGGCTGAGTGATGATCTTTGGCTGCAGGGGCGCCTGGAGGTGGTTTAGTGTTTACCGGAATAGTAGAGGAGGTGGGTCGGCTGGCGCGGGTGCAGCGCAGCGGGGGCAACCTGCGCGTCTGGATTGAGGCCGCGAAGGTGCTCGAAGGCGTCAAAGTGGGCGACTCGATCGCCACCAGCGGCGCCTGCCTGACCGTGGTCGAGATCTCACCGAGCGGCTTCGTCGTCGAGCTGGCGGAGGAGACCGTGAGGCGCACCGCGCCGCGCTGGAGGGCGGGCGGCAGGGTCAACCTGGAGAGAGCGGCGCGCCTGGGCGACCGCCTCGACGGCCACCTGGTCAGCGGCCACGTAGACGGCGTGGGCCGGGTGACGCGCTTCGAGCGCCGCCCCGGGGCGCACGACCTCTACGTCGAAGCCCCGCCCGAACTGGCGCGCTATATCGCCCCTAAAGGCTCGATCACGCTAGACGGCGTTTCTCTTACCGTAGTTGAGGTCAGGGGCCGCGTCTTTTCGGTGACGCTAATACCGCACACCCTCTCGGTGACCACGCTGGGCGAGCTGAAAGCGGGCGAAAGAGTGAACCTGGAGATAGACATAATCGCCCGTTACGTCGAGAGGCTGATGGAGGTGAGAGAGTGATACACTCTATCGAAGCCATAATTGCGGACCTGCAAAACGGCAAACCGGTAATCATGGTGGACGACGAGGGGCGTGAAAACGAGGGCGACCTCATCTTTCCCGCGCAGTTCGCCACCAAAGACATGGTTAATTTCGCCGTCAAAGAGGCGCGCGGCCTGCTCTGCACGGCGATTACCAAGGAGCGTGCGGCGCGCTTGCAACTGCAGCCTATGGAGCGCAAGAGCACCGATCCGCGTAGCACCGCCTTTACCGTCAGCGTCGATGCGGCCGGCAGCGCCACCGGAATATCGGCGGCGGAGCGCGCCGCCACCATCCGCTTGCTGGCGGAGTCCAGCACCCGGCCAACCGACCTTAGCAGGCCCGGCCACGTCTTCCCGCTGGTGGCGCGCGAGGGCGGGGTGCTGCGGCGCGCCGGCCACACCGAGGCGACCGTCGATTTGTTGCGGCTGGCGGGGCTCGAGCCCGTGGGGGCGCTGATCGAGATAATGAAAGAAGACGGCGAGATGGCGCGCCTGCCTCAGCTAGAGGAGTTTGCCGAAAAGCACGGTTTCAAAATAGGCACCATAGAGAGCCTGATCCGCTACCGCCTGGAGCGCGGTGACGGCTTTGTCACCCGTGAGGCCGAGGCGTTGCTGCCCACCGAGTACGGAGACTTCCGCGTCTTTGCCTATCGCGACAACATTACCGGCGAAGAACACGCCGCCCTGGTCATGGGAAAGCCAGATTCGCACTTACCCGTCTTGGTGCGAATGCACTCCGAGTGCCTGACCGGCGACGCCCTGCACAGCCTGCGCTGCGACTGCGGTTTTCAGCGCGACCTAGCCATGAAGCGCATCGCCGAGGAGGGCCAGGGGGTGCTCGTCTACCTGCGGCAGGAGGGTCGCGGCATCGGCCTGGTCAACAAGATCAAGGCCTACCACCTGCAAGACAGCGGCCTGGACACGGTAGAGGCCAACCTAGCGCTGGGCTTCCCGCCCGACCTGCGCGACTACGGCGTGGGGGCGCAAATCCTCTACGACCTGGGGGTGCGCAAATTGCGCCTACTCACCAACAACCCCCGCAAGATCCGGGCGCTGGGCGGTTACGGGCTCGAGGTCGTGGAGCGGGTGCCCCTACGTAGCGGCGATAACGAGCACAACCAGCGTTACCTGCGGACCAAGCAGGAAAAACTGGGGCATTGGATGGATTGAGGTTTGGGGGTGAGGTGCGGGAGATAGGGGGTAGGTGGCGATATTTTCGATGCATCGTGCGTAGTTCTTGGTACGTGGTACGTGGTACGTGGTGAAAAGAAGTTTATGGCCTGTGCTTTGTGGCTCTCAGGGGAGAAGGTACGTGGTGCGTAGTGCGTGGTGAAAAGAGACTTCTGGCCCGGTGGCCTGTGAGATCGATTGGACGGGTCGGACGGGGGCGGTTCAAGGTGCGTGGTGCGTAGTAAACGAGGCGTGAGACAGGTAGCAAGCGGCCCCCGGTTTTGCACGGTTTGATTGGCGGATAACGTGGTCGGTTTTTTTCGGATACCAAAACGTATAGGCCCTCCCCTGGGGGAGGGTTGGGTGGGGGTTTTGGGCGCTGCACGGTACGTGGTGCGCAATGGAAGAGGCATGAGGAAGCAGGTGCGCGTGGGTTTTCTCAATGTTTATTTGGCGGAAACATGACGGGTTTCTTTCTGAGTGGCAAAACGTATGAGCCCTCCCCTGGGGGAGGGTTAGGGAGGGGGTTGTTGGCGACGCCGAAGCCTGAAAGCCGGTCGCCAGTACGCAGCCAGCCCGCATCCCGCCTCCTACACCCTACATCCCGCATTTCAACGAACAACCTCCCTCCGGTTGCTTCGCAACCACCTCCCCCAAGGGGGAGGCTTGTTTGTTTGCCCTCCCCTGTGGGAGGGTGGGGATGATGTCGGTGGAAGAAGAGTACAGCGCGAGGGCTGGGTTCGCATTTGAGTCTTGTTGGGTATAAAGGAAGTGCGCATGCATGGCGAAGGAGGAAAGAATGAAGGAAATCAAGGGAAACCTGAATGCCAAAGGGGTAAAGCTGGTTTTGGTGGTCAGCCGCTTCAACGAGTTCATTACCAAACAGTTGCTCGAGGGCGCGGTCGACGCCTACGAGCGGCTAGGGGGCGACGCGGACGATCTGACCGTCGTCTGGGTGCCGGGGGCGCTGGAGATCCCGCTGGTGGCCAAGAAGTTTGCCGAGAAGAACGAGGTGGACGCGGTGGTGGCGCTTGGCTGCGTCATCCGCGGCGCGACGTACCACTTTGAGGTAGTCGCCGGCCAGTCGGCCAGCGGTCTGATGAAGGCGGGTCTCGACACCGGCAAGCCGATTGTCAACGGCATCCTCACCACCGACACTATCGAGCAGGCGATGGAACGCGCCGGCACCAAGGCGGGCAACAAGGGCGCCGACGCGGTCATGGCGGCCCTGACCACGTTATCAGTGCTAAAATAGATATATTACGTAACTAGCCTTGGGGGCTAATAACAACGCCGTTCTCGCCCTTGTCGGGGCGCGATTTCTCCGCCAGGGCTAGGGCTACCCCCAAAATGGCTACGTGTACCGGCTCGACCTGGGGTACTGGAAACCAAAACAGGTAATACACCAATAAAGCCAGCAGCACGACGGAGTATAGCACCGCCATGTCGCTTCTTCTTGTCGCTAGTCCTCCCGCTATTCCCGCCAGGTACAACCACAACCATATCAGGCTCGATAAGATACCGGTCGTCAAAGCTCTATCGAGGAATAGATTATGAGCCTTATCCAGCTCTATCGCTATGACCGAGTATGACGTTTTATTCGTAGTACTGTCGTGAACTTTGACTAGCAAGGCGCTGTTTCTATCCGGCGGAGCATCTTCAGGTATCCATTTTGAGCCCGCATAGGACTGGCCTGGCGGCAGACGCAGTCCTTGCCGATATACGTCCAGGTACTGTTTTCGCCTGTCTTGCTTGATTATTCCCGATCTCAGGGCGTCAAAGCCTCCACCCAGTAGTGGCTGCCCTTTGGTGTGCAGGGTAATGTCGGCGGCAAGGCGCCAAATAAGGAGGCGCGTTTTGAGCGAGTGGGCGCTGAGAATGTTGCGCCCTGAGGACCCGTTAGGCACAATTATAGGGGCAGTTAGCACAAGCAGTACGCTAAGGGCCGCGTTAAGGTACGTCTTTTTTCGGTCGCCGGCCCCGACTGCTATCAAGACCGGCAAGGCGACCAGCATGGCGAGGATTGAGCTCCTGTTGGCAGTTAGTCCCAAAGCGACCGATATAACGACCATTGCTGCGGTTAACAAGTAGCCTTTTTTACCAGCGTGAGAATTGCGGCTACAAAAATATACGGCGATGATTACGGCGGGCAGCAAAAATGCCGCCGCCATTCCAGGGTTGCCTATCGTGCCTGTGATGACGGGGTAGGGTTCTCCTCTTGTAACAGATCCAATTACATCTATTCCAAGCCTTTGCAACAGTACGACGAGAGATTCTATCGCCGCGCTGTATACTATGACCTTGCCCAATAAATCACCGGTGCGTTTATTAAAGCGCAGGCCTAGCAAATAACTGAAGATTAGCAATAATGTTATCGCCATCGCGTAAAGCAGGCCGTCCCCCCTGCCCGCACTGCCCAGCAGGGTCAGATCTGCGCTATCGCCAGAAAGGGCGCCGCTGGCCGCCGCTAATAAGGAATACGCTATAGCCAGCCAAACTACCCTAGATGTTTTATAATTATCCATAATGTAAAGCAAAGATAATGCAGCGAATAAGAACAAGAGAATTTCGCGCGGCAGTATCCACACCATTTCCGGGCTGGGGCGGCTTGCGGACGAGATGATCACGGAAACTTTGGCGCTGCTAAGGCCGCTGGCGGTTTCTGACGAGCCTAGCTTGAAGGGGTTGAATAACAATGGGTATACCCCGAGCATAAAGAGCCAGATAGACATAGCTAGTGCGCTTTTACCGCGCTCATTACTCATGTAGCTCATATTAAACCTTTTTGTTTAATATGCGACGGAAAAGTTTTTGCCCGACTGCGAAGCGGCGCTTACCCGCCAGCGGCCGTTGTCGTAAGTTATTGCGCAAGAGGTCACGCCGTTGGGGAGAGTGCCGGGAGCGCCTTCGGTCTGCAGTAAGTTGTTGGTACAGGTGGTAACACCAGTAACGTCGGCGCCGGCGGTGTCGGCGGCGGCCAGCCAGGTGGCCACCTGACGGGCGTAGGTCTGGGTTACGCTATCGACCGTACGGCGGCGGGCGTTAAAAACTTCCGCTACCAGCACCGCCGCCAAAATGCCTATGATCGCAACCACTATCAGCACTTCTATTAAAGTAAAACCTGAGTTTGACGTGCGGGTAGAGGGCCGTCGCAGCTCCATGCCTCAGGTTAGGCGGCGCGGCGCGATGGTGGTACCTCCATTTGGGGGTAACTAAGAGACTGCCCTATAAAAAAACAAATAGCGGCGGGTGATTGGCATAAAAAAGAGCGCGGCTAGCCGCGCTCTTTTTTATGAGTAGGAACGTTAGTAGGTGACGCTGAAGCTGTTGCCCGCCTGCGACTGAGTGGTAATCGTCCAGGTGCCGTTGCTGTAAGCGACCGAGCAAGAGGTCACGCCGTTGGGGAGGCTGCCAGGAGCGCCTTCGGCCTGCAGCAAGTTGTCGGTACAGGTGGTAACACCAGTAACGTCGGTGCCGGCGGTGTCGGCGGCGGCCAGCCAAGTTGCTACCTGACGGGCGTAGGCCTGGGCGGCGCTGTCGGTGGCGCGCTTACGGGCGTTGAGCACGTTGGGGATCAGCACGGCGGCCAAAATGGCGATGATGGCGATGACGATCAACAGCTCGATCAGGGTGAAACCTTTGGTCTTGTTGTTACGCATTTTCTTCCTCCTGTGTTGCCCACCGATTTCTTATCTATGAGCGGTGGGGTACTGCGGTAGTGCATAAAGAGCCTAGTGCCTTGGGCCTGTGTTCGAGGGCTTGTTCTCTTCCGCCCTCACAAGTTACAGACTATTAGCCGCGCGGCGGCCTGTGTACCCCCAAATGGGGGGATAGTTCCCGACTTAGCAGCGGCTTTAGGATCCGTACTACGCTCAAGTCGCGTCTATGACGCACAAATAGGCTATTTATGCTCTGCCCCGCTTACCTCTCTAATGCAGCGTAAGAGAGCGGCGGCCGCGCAAAACGCTTGCTGTAGCACAATAGGTGTATGGGCTACGTCTACATGCTCCTCGCCGCCGCCAGCTGGGCGCTCATTGGCCCGGTATCCAAGGTGGCGCTGGCGCAGGGACTGACGCCGGTGGAGGTGGCCTTTTGGCGGGCTTTGTTGGGCGGGGCGTTTTTTATCGCTCACGCTCTGGCCCTGCGGCAAAAGCTGCCGCGCGGGCGCGGGCTGGCGGGAGCGCTGCTCTTTGGAGTCTTCGGCGTGGCGCTCTTTTACCTTAGCTATCAGTTGGCGGTGCAGGCCGGCGGGGCGGCCCTGGCGTCGGTGCTGCTCTATACCGCCCCCGCCTGGGTGGCTTTGGGCAGCCGCGCGTTCTTGGGGCAGCCGCTGCGCGCGGCGCAACTGGCGCTGGTCTTGCTGACGCTCTTGGGGGTTTGGCTGCTGGCGGCCTCCGGCCGCGGCCTGCACGCTTCGTTCGCCGGTATTGGCTGGGGGCTGGTTTCCGGTCTGGCTTACTCCGTCTATTACATATACGGCAAGCTGCAGTTTAGGCGTTACGCCCCCACGGCCATCTTCGCGCTGGCTTTGCCCGTCGGCGCGCTGGCGCTCTTGCCCTGGGTTCCTTTCGCGGGCAAGAGCGCCGCAGTCTGGCGGGCGCTTTTGCTGTTGTCGGCGCTATCTACCTATCTGGCTTACTGGTTTTATAGCTTGGGCTTGCGCCGCTTGCCGGCCACCCAGGCCTCACTGGTGGCCACGCTGGAGCCGGTGCTGGCGTCGCTGCTGGCTTTCGTTTGGTGGGGGGAGAGGTTTAGCATGGCTGGCTACGCGGGCGCAGCGCTGATAGTGCTGGCGGTCGCCGCATCGGCGCTAGAGCCCGGTTTTAGTCGGCGTATACGCGGCTAGTCTGCTTGAGGGGTAAGAATTGCCTCCACTCTGCGGGTATCTGGCGTATCTCGAAGGTTATCCAGGAGAGATAGCCGGGTTGTTTTGGCTGCCGTAGCAGCGGCATTTTGGCTTCGCTGGGGGTGCGGTCGCCTTTGCGGACGTTGCACTTGTGGCAGGCGGCCACCAGGTTTTCCCAGGTATCGCGGCCGCCCCTGCTGCGGGGCAGGACGTGGTCTATGGTGAGATGCGCAGACTTCAGGCCGCAGTACTGACAGGTATAACCGTCGCGCTTGAGAACGTTGCGCCGGCTAGGAGAAAGCCGCCCGGGAGGGCGGCGGATCATGCGCGTGATGCGGATAACCGAAGGCACGGGCACCCTGCTGCTGGGAGTACGTAAAAAGTGCTGACTTTCTATTACCGTCAGCGCCGCCTGACTTTGCACCAGTATGATTGCGCGCTTTACACTGGTCAGGCCCAAGGGCTCGTAGCCGGCGTTGAGAACCAAGATGCGGGGAACGCTCAGGTTCATCTTGCGTATATATTAACCACTCTGGGGTGGTTTTTGCTCGGGTTCGAACCTTTTAAGGTACCACCAGCCGGCTAGTAAGACTAGCAAGCAACCCGAGGAAGCCCAAAAGTTGTGAGCGATGAACAGATAAAACGCCGGCACCGCTAGAAATACCACCGACCAGCGCTGCCCGACCATCCAGCCGCGGGCGGCCAGCATAAAGCTGATGAGCATTAGCAGAACCGCAAAAAAGGGATCCATAGCTATAGCCTAGCAGGCGGCGGCCCCACGCTCGCCGCCTCTGGCCGTGCAGGACGTTTTGAATGGTCAGGCGGGCGAAGGCGAAAGGGGATGCAGAGGGGAAAGCGTTTCGGCGGCGTAGGATCACTTGACCTGGCGTCAAAAAGACGTCCTGTCGTTCTCGCCTGACGCCGCTCCTTGCTTTCGACCTGCTACAGGCTAGATATATTAGCGGGCTTGCGACTTGCTGGAGTCTGCAATCCAGGATATTGCTGAGACGGAGGACGGCTTAGTTTTGTGCTGGCCGATCGCATTTCCCAGGAGCTCAAAAGAAAGCGCCGCACCGAGCAGACGCAACAGACCCTAGGCGACGATTTCTTTACTCGCCTCCCTACCCACCTTAGCCAGCACTCGAACCGAGCTCGACCAAATACCTCGACTATTACAACCGACAAAGACCCTACCGTGCCCTAGACGGCCTGGCCCCCTTAGACTTCCTGGCTATGATGCGAGAGGAGCCGGTCCCCTGGTGGGTCTCGGTCGTTAACATTTGTGTTGACCGATTACACGTCTTGGCAGGAGCGCGCCCGCTGTGGTAGACTTGCGGGTGGCTTGCCCCAAAGGGGCGTATGAGGAGGAATATGGCTAATAGCAGCGCACGTACCCCGTCGGCGATGAAACGCCACCGCCAGTCGCTAAAGCGGCGCGCGCGGAACAAGGCGCGTAAGTCGATGATCAAAACCTTCAGCAAGAAAGCGATAGAGGCCGCAGAGGCCGGCAATAAAGAGCGCGCGCTCAACTACCTGCGCGTGGCCGAGAGCCTGATAGACAAGGCCGCCAAGGGCTCGACTTTGCACGAGAGGACCGCGGCGCGTAAAAAGTCGCGTTTGATGAAGAAACTGCACCAGATTCTGGGCAGCCTAAAGGCTTAGGAGGCGAGTTATGGGCAGAGGAGATCGCAAGACCCGCAAGGGCAAGATCGCCAAGGGCACATTCGGCAAGTATCGCCCCCGCCGTAAAAAATAAATAACCTTTTCTTCCGCAAGCCGCCCTGGGGCGGCTTCTTTTTACGCAATCGCGGTCTAGTTGTGAAGCGGTGCTACCTGCCCCAAGGCTCTATTATTATCTGACCGTCCTTGACGCGAGCCCGCTCGGGGGAGATGCTGCTGGGCGGCTCTTCCGGGGCGATGGCGACGTGGGAAGCGATACGTAGTTGCTTGGCCGCAAGCTGCAGGGCCCAGATGGCGGCTTTCTCGTTGCCCTCGGCCCCGGCGTGGGCCAGACCACGCAGCTTGCCGACGACTATGACATCGCCGCCGGCAATGACTTCGGCTCCTGGGTTCACGTCGCCCAGCACAACGACGGTGCCTGCCGACTGCACCCGCTGGCCGCTGCGCAGATTGTGGGCCACCACCTCTGTGTAGAGCACCACCTTCTCTTTGCGCGGCGGGCGGAAGACGAGCCGCCTTCCCAGGTTCTGCGCCGTTTGCAATAGAGAAGAAACGACTTCGCCGCTTACCTGGCCGTTTATCTCCACTTCTAACGGCATGTCCGGAGATTCTTGCAGGGCCGTTTCTATCTGCTTCGCCGTTTCGTCGCCATCGAGACGGAGCGCCAGCGCTCCTAGGGTTGCTCGCAAACGCATGCTGCTCAGTATGCCACGTTACGGGGTTTTGCGCGGGGTCGCGGGCGCCTTTGGTCCTATTCGCCAGTAGGCCTGCATTACCTTCTTGGCCGCCGGCAGGGCAACGCGGCTGCCCTCGCCGGCGTTTTCGAAAAAGGCCGCCACTACTAGCGGCTTGTATCTTTTATCTGTCAGCGGATAGGGGCCGTAACCGACGTACCAAGCGTGTTCGTAGCCGGCTTTTTTACCGGGGGTTTCGGCGGTGCCGGTCTTGCCGGCGGTGGGTACGGAAAAGTCTTTGAGGCGGAAGGAAGACGTGCCCTCGGTTACGGTCAATCGCAAGCCCTCTTGCAAAGTGCGCCAGAAACGGCCAGGGACCTGCTTGGCGGGGAGCTTTTGCAGCCCGCCGGCTATTTTGCGCGTCAAGTGAACCTGGCTGAGCTTGCCCGCCGTGGCGATGGCGCCCAGCATGCGGGCTATTTGCAGCGGCGTAGCTAAAACCGCTCCCTGGCCGATGGCCACGGAAAGGGTTTCGCCGGGGTACCAGGGCTCTTTGAATCGCTTTTTCTTCCACTCACGATCTGGAATCAGGCCCGGTTTTTCGGCGAGCTCGATACCGCTGTAGCCGCCGAGGCCAAACTCTCTGGCGCGGTCGGCGATCACGTCTACCGTCTTTTCCGGGCCCGAGTTTATTACCGCCTGGTAGAACCAGGTGTTGCAACTATAGGCCAGCGCCTCCTTGACCGTCATTGGACCCATGTCGCGCCAGGACCAGTTACGCCTGATCTGCTTGCCGAAGCGGATGTACGGCAGGCAGCGGTAGACGGTGCTGGGTGTTACCAAGCGTTTTTCCAATAGAGCGCTGGCGGTAACCGCTTTGAAGGTGGAACCGGGAGTGTAGGCCTGGACCGCGCGGTTGAGCAGCGGGTGGGCGGGGTCGCTTTGCAGGGCCTTTATCTCTTTACTGGGCGAGGGGCGGCGGGTGAAGAGGTTGGGGTCGTACGCGGGCGCGGTAGCCATCGCCAGAACCTCGCCGTTTGTAGGGTCTAGGGCTACGATGGCTCCTCTCGCTACTCTTTCGTGGGGCAGTTTTAGTTTGTCTCGCCAGGCGTTGATGTCGGCCAGCGATTCCTGCAGCGCTTTTTCGGCGGCGCGCTGCAGGTTGAGGTCTATTGTCAGGTAGACGTCCTTGCCCGGCTTGGGGGCGGCCAGCGTCTGCTCGCGGATCACCTCGCCGTGAACGTTGACCTCCACCAGTTTGAGGCCGCGGCGGCCGCGCAAGGTGTCTTCTAGCGCCGCCTCCAGCCCGGAGCGGCCTACCAAGTCGCCGCGCTCGTAGCCGTTGCGCAGGTCTTTGGCGCTGGGTTCTTGCACGTATCCGATGACCGGCCCCGATATTGGGTTAGGGTAATAACGCTCCACGCGCTCCACCAGCTTGAGGTTCTGTTGGCCGGCGCTTAGCTCGGCCAGCGTCGGCACCCACTCGTCTGGCAGGTTGGCGGCCAGCACTACGTCTTTGTCTTTGACCTGGGGCAGCTCGTCCAGGCCGATGACGCCTAGGATACGCTTCTTGAAGCGTATGGGGCCGCCGCTGTAGCGCAGATCCACGGCTATACGGTTGGCGGCGATGGGCGTGCCGTTGCGGTCGAAGATGCGACCCCGCAGCGCAGGTATGGTTTCGGTGCGCTGGTGGTTGCCTTCCGCCAGGGTGGCGTACTTGCCGTGCTGCAAGACCTGCAGCTGCACAAGCCGCCCTATCAGCAGCAGCATTACCAGGTAAATGAAGCCCAGCAGCAGGCGTACTCGGCTCGGCACTGGACTACTCCCCGGCTCCCAAGAGAGCGTCGGCCAGCGGCAGGAAGAGGGGCGCCAGGGCCAGCGTCAGCAGCATTTCCGGCAAGAAAACCGATAGCCAGGTGCTGGGAGGCAGCGTAGCGTAGCGCAGCCAGTAGACCAGCAGTAAGTAGCCGCCCCACTTGGCCAGGAAAGCCAGAAAGAGGATGACCGCCTTGGCGGGGGGCTCTTCCCAACGCAGCCAGCGGCGCAGACCGTAGAAGGCGTAGGCGGCGCTCACCAGCCCCAGGGCGTGAAACCCCAAGTACCCCGCCGAGCTGAGGTCTTGCAACAAACCCAGGGCGAAGGCGCTGGCGAGGCCCAGGTAGGGGTTTTGTCTGCTGGCCAGCGCCAGGACAAGCAGGAACCACAGGTCGGGCGGGCTGAGACGGTCGGGCAGCAGACCCGATATGAGGGTTTGCAGGATGATGGTGAAGAAGGTTAGCAGAATAGCTTTCATAGCTTGCTCAACACCACCACTTCTTCCAGCAACCCGAATTTTACCAGCGGTACGGCGCGGACCTCTTTCCTCAGGGCTCCCGCGGGGCGCGGCAGAATCTTGCTGACGCGGGCCAGCGGGATACCTTCGGGGAAGACTCCCTGCAAGCTGCCGGTAACCAGGATGTCGCCAACCGCAACGTCTACCTCGACGGGCAGCTCTACCCTGAGGGCGGCCGGCGGCTCGCCGTAGGCGATGCCGCGGCCGGGGCTGTTTGCGGGGTGTACGCCAACACGCGACTGCGGGTCTACCACGGTGCGCACGACCGAGCGATGGGCGCCGGCCTCGATGATCACCCCCACCAGGCCGTCGGGGCTGGTAACCGGCATTCCCGCCGAGAGGCCGTCATTTTTACCCAGGCCTATTACCAGGCGGCGGTAGAGGCCGGAGGCGTCTTCACTGATTACCGGCGCAATCGCGACCACTCCGGGAGCCTGCGTCTCGCGCACCGCCAGGGCGCGGCGCAGCCGCTCGAGCTCTACCTTTTGCGCCAGGTTCTTTTCCTTGAGCCAAGCGAGTTCTTCGTTGAGCATCTGGTTTTCGCGGCGCAGGTCGCGGCGGTCGCTGAAGGTGTGCAGCGCCGCGCGCACGTTGACGGCCGCGCGCTTGCCGATGGCGAAAAGAGGAGCGATTCGCGCCGAAACCTCGGCGGGCAGCCGAGGGGCGACGCGGCTGGTCAGAGAGGAGAGCGCCAGAGCCAGGATTACGTAGCCGATAAAGGCCAGCCTAAGCATTCCAAGCCTCCGCTAGCGGGTAGCCCATGGCGGCCAGGGTTTGCCACAGCATGGCCACCGGCAGGCCCATGACCGTATAAAAATCTCCGTTGACGCCGTAAACCAGCATCATCCCCTTTTCCTGAATGCCGTAGCCGCCGGCTTTGTCCAAACCCTCGCCGCTGGCGGCGTAAGCCGCTATCTCCCAGTCTGCCAGGTCGCGGAAACTTACTTGCGCAGTGCTGACCAGCGAGCGGCTGCGCTGCGGTGAGACGACGGCTAAACCGGTGTGGACGTTGTGGGTTTTTCCCGAAAGGGCCCGCAAAAAGAGTTCGTTTTCGCGAGCGTCCTTTGGCTTGGCTAGTATTTTGCCGTTGAGTTCTACCAGGGTGTCGGCGGCGATAATCCATTCGCCGTCGCCGCGCGCCGCGGCGCGGGCCTTGAGCAGGGCCAGGCGACGGGCGCTTTCGGCGGGTGGTTCACCTCGTTGCAACTCCTCGTCGGTGTACGTAGGGCGCACCACGAAAGGCAATCCCAGTCTATCCAGCAGCTCACGCCGCCTGGGACTGGCGGAGGCCAGGACTAACGTCGGCTTGCCGCTTGCCATAGCTCCCATACCTTTTCTTTGTAACGCCGCGCCAGCTTGGGGTAGGTGAGAACGAGCAGGTTCTCGTCGTTGCGACTGACCGCCGAACGGGTAAAGTTGAACGAGCCGGTAATTACGCTGCGGTCGTCGATGACTATGGTCTTGAGGTGCATGGTGTAGGGGTTGGCGTCCAGGCGCGTTTGTACCTGCTTGTCCAAGTCTTCTTCACGCGAGTCGGGCAGGTTGCGGCGCTCGAGCAGGACGCGCACCGTAACGCCGCGGCGCGCGGCGGCGTTGAGGGCGCTGATGATGCGCGGGTTGGTGAGCACGAAGGCCGCCATCAAGATCTCCTTCTGGGCTCCTTGCAGTTCCTTAACGATCCTGGCCTCGGCCTGCCGGCCAAACGAGGGGGCGAAGTAGACTTCCGCCTTACCGCCGCCCAGGTCGAGGGTTTTAGGCGAGGGGCTGCTCCCTTTGCGCTCCCACAGAGCGGTAAAAGCGTCGTGATAGACCTTGGCGGCGGGCTGGCCGCTAAGCAGAAGTAGGTCGTTGTCGTTTTTGTGGAGGCCGTTATAGCTCCAGTTGGTGCTGCCGCTCCAGGCTGCGCTATCGTCTACTACTGCAAACTTGTCGTGCATAAGACCGGGGCGGTCGTCGTAGCAGACGTTAATTTTGGCGATTCGCTCGCAGTGCGCGCCGCTGGGGCTGGCGGCCGCTCTGGCCTCTGCGCCGGAGACGCGCGGCCTGCCCCTTTGCTGGCCCTGCCGGGCGGCCAACAGCGTTTGCAGAGTTTCCGTGCGGTGCTCGCGCTCGCTGAAGATTCTGACGCGCACGCCGCGCGCGGCGACGCTTACCAGCAAGCTCCCCAGGCGGGTGTCGTTCAGCTCCAAGAGCGCCAGGTCGAGCGTGCGGCGCGCGCCGCCCAAAGAGTCGTTGAGGGCGGATAGAGCCTTGTCTTCGTCCTCCGGCATGAAGTAGACCCGCAGGTTGGCCGTGCCGGCGGGGGAGGGGTTGGTATAACCGCTCCGTTGCTGCCACAGCGCCAGTAAAGCCAGCGCCAGCAGCAGGGCGTACCCCAGCCAGCGCGGTTTTGCTTTGTTGCTAGTAACCTTCGGCCTCCCCATCGTTGACGAGGGCCACGCCGCTGGAGGTGCCTAGGCGCGTAGCCCCGGCTTTTATCATCTTCCAGGCGTCGGCGCGGTTGCGTATTCCCCCCGCCGCTTTGACGCCGGCGCGCCCCGCGGCTACCTCGCTGAGGAGGCGCACGTCCGCCACGCTGGCCCCGCGGGGTCCGAAGCCGGTGGAGGTCTTGAGAATATCGGCGCCCCCCGCCAGGGCGGCCTCGGCGGCTCTTTTAATCTGGTCTTCGCTCAGGAATCCGGTTTCCAGTATTACTTTGAGAACCGCCTTGGGCGCGGCGTTGCGCACCGCGCGCACGTCTGCTTCCACTGCTTGCCAGTCGCCGGCCAGGGCCAGCCCAATGGCCATTACCATGTCCAATTCGTCGGCGCCTTGGCTGTAGGCCAGGGCGGCCTCGGCGGCCTTGATATCGCTGCTGTTGGCCCCCAAGGGAAAGCCGATCACCGCCGCCAGCCTGACGCCGCTGGCCCCTAGCGCCTTCTTGGCCAGCGGAACGAAGGCGGGATTGACGCAGACGGCGTAAAAGTAGTTGTCGTTGGCTTCGCGGCACAGTTTTTCTATATCTGCCGGTGTCGCCGTGGGCTTTAGGAGGGTGTGGTCTATGTACTTGGCGAGCTCGTAGTCCATGCTTTTATGCTACCTCTTTAGCGCTGTTTTCCAGCGGTTGCAAAAGCGCCGTTACCCAGCACCTCGAGTATCCCCGCGGCTATGCCTTCGGCCAGCCGCTGGCGGTAGTCGCTGCGGGCCAGCTGCTTTCCTTCTACGGGGTGATTGGCGAAGCCTACCTCGACCAAAACCGCGGGGATGCGGGCGTAGCGGAGGACGTAAAAAGGCGCCGAATGTACGCCGCGGCTGAGCGCGCCGGTTTTGCCGGTGACGTCTTTGAGTATTACCTGCGCCAGATGTCGCGAAAACTGCAGGTTGCCTTGGGCTATCAGGTCGGCCAGCGCCTGCTCCGCGGTGGAGGTGGTTTCTTTGGTGAGCTGCACACCCAGGTCGCCGCCGCCGTTTTCGGCTATCGCCAGCGAGAGAACGCGGCTGTCGAGGGTCTTGCCCAGGTAATAGACCTCGACGCCGCGCGCGGGGCGCTCGGCCGAGTTGACGTGAATTGAGACGAAAAGGTTGCGGTTGCCGTTGGTCATGCGCGCCCGTTTGGCCAGGTCTATGCGTTTGCGCTGCATCAGGTCGCTGACGTTCTTAGGGGCTAGGTCGTAGTCGCCGTCGCGGGTTAGGAACACCTTAATGCCGGCGTTTTGCAGCAACGCCTCTACCCTGCGGGCCAGGTCTAGGGTTACCTGCTTTTCTACTACGAAGCCGACCGTGCCGGGGTCGGGGCCGCCGTGACCCGGGTCCAACACTACCACCGGTATCTGCGGTTTGGGCTTGCTGGGTTGGGCTTTGGAGCCGTCGTCTTTGGGGTTGAGGAAGTCTACTACCAGGCGGAACCTGCCCGCCGGACCCTCGAGCACAAAGGTCTTCTTGAGAGAGGCGCCGGGTTGCAGGTAGAAGTTTATGCGCGTCCCGCCGCTTGCGGGAGTTACTTCTATCCGTTCTACCGCTTTGTTGTCGGGCTTAAAGGTTTCTTGCCGCTGATTTTCGAGGCCGGTATCGACCCGCAAGACTGCGGTAGACGAGCTGGTTTTGTAAGAAGTGCCCAAGGGCAGCTCGATTACGAAGCGGCTATAGCCCTCATCATCGTGGTCGGCCCAGCGTATCCAGCCGGGGCTGGCCCAGGCGAGCGCGCTGATTATGGCTATGGCGACTAAAAGGGTACGCATCTTCAGGCGATTATAGCCAGCGCCGATGAGAGAAAACCCCCCTTTGGCCTATTTCTCCTTAACGTCTTCCATTTATCCGGAATGAAGGCGGAGATTGCGGCCGCGCGACCGGTAAAACCGTCCCTGTACCTGAGAGCCTGAGAAGTGTAAGAATAGCGAAGTGTGCTCCATTTACGGAGCGGAAAGGGGGCAAGCCGTGGACTATGCGACGGAGCTGCAAGCGGGAACGACGGTCATCGTCTTCTTCCTGGTCGGTCTCGCTATCGTCTATATGACGATTGGAATCGCCCGTCTGTTGGTCGGAGTCCGGCCCAAGCCCGAGGGCAAGCTAGACGCCTATGAGTCAGGTGAAATTCCAATTGGCGACACGAACGTTCGCTTCAACGTCAACTACTATATCTTTGCGCTACTCTTTCTCCTCTTCGACGTTGAGGCGGCTCTCCTGTTCCCGTGGGCGGTGGCTTACGACAAGCTGGGCTGGCTAGGCTTTTTCGAGGCGACGATATTCATCGTCATTCTGGCGCTGGGGCTGGTCTACGCCTGGCGCAGGGGGGTGCTCAAATGGGTTTATTAGGCTCGGACGAAAGGCCGCGCGACATCATTTTAGGAACTCTCGACGACCTGATAAACCTGGCGCGCAGCCGCAGCATGTGGCCGCTTACTTTTGGCATCGCCTGCTGCGCCATCGAGATGATGGCTACCTGGGACCCCAAGGTTGACGCGGACCGTTTTGGCATGTTCTTCCGCAATACGCCCCGCCAGGCGGACGTGATGATAGTTTCGGGTACGGTCAATAAAAAGCTGGCCAAGCGCCTGCGGCGGCTCTACGACCAGATGGCCGAGCCCAAGTGGGTGATATCCATGGGCGCCTGCGCCAACCAGGGCGGGCCCTTTCGCCACGGTTACTCGGTCGTCGAGGGTGTTGACAAGATAGTGCCCGTGGACGTTTATATTCCCGGTTGTCCGCCCAGACCCGAGGCGCTGTTGCAGGCGCTCTTATTACTGCGCGACAAGATATCCGACCGCGAGCTGCGTTACAAGAGACCTCAGGAAATCGCCACCGACTACGACGTCTTTGCCGAGCCGGGCGAGGACGGGCGTATTCCGGTCTTGTAGGGGGACGATATGGACCTGCGTATCAAGAGAGAACGCCTCTTTGACGAGGATGTCTATACCGTTCATCCCGACGATTACCGCGCGCTGTGCGAGCAGCTCAAGAAAGACGGTTTCGACTACCCGCGTGCGATTAGCTCGCTGGATATGGGCTACGGTCTGCGGGTGGTCTTGCAGCTAACGCGGATGAGCGACCTGGCCAAGGTAGAGGTGCGCACCGACGTGAGTTACGACGTCGCCGCCGTTGATTCGGTTACCGACCTGTGGCCCGGAGTGGAGTGGCACGAGCGCGAAGCCTACGACCTGATGGGCATAAGTTTTAGGGGTCATCCGGACCTGCGCCGCTTGCTGCTAGAGGAGGAGTGGGATTTGCACCCTCTGCAGAAGCGCTACGACACCGGCGGGTACCTGATTCCTGATTGGCGTCCGGCTGACTGGCCGGACCCGGCTCCTTGGCAGGAGCCGGCGCCGTCGCAAGAGGACGCCGCGCCAGAAGGAGGTGAGGGCGAGTGAGTTCTACCATCGGGCTCGAGCCTGTTCTGGGCCGCAGCGACGAGATGATAGTCAACATGGGTCCGCAGCACCCGGCGACGCACGGCGTTTTACGGGTCGTCATCGGCCTGGAGGGTGAGCGGATAACACGCGCGGTGCCGCACATCGGCTACTTGCACCGCAATCACGAAAAGATCGAAGAAAGCCGCACCTACTTCCAGGTCGTTCCTTTTACCGACCGCATGGATTACGTCTCCGGCACTCAGAACGAGTTGCCGGTGGTGCTGGCCGTCGAGGACCTGGCGGGAATAGAAGTTCCTGAACGGGCCAAGATGATTCGCACGATGTTCTTCGAGCTCTTCCGCATCGCCAGCCACTTGGTATGGATGGGAACGGCCATGCTCGACCTGGGCGCCATTACCCCCTTCCTCTACACCTTCTGGGATCGCGAGATAATCCTGGGAATAGTCGAGAGGACGGCCGGCGCGCGGATGCTGCCCAACTACTACACCTTCGGGGGCGTGCGTCGCGACCTGCACCCGCACTTCTTCAAAGACGTCGCCGAGTTTCTGGATCACCTGGAAAAGCGCATGCCCGATTACGAGCACTTGGTGCTGGAAAACCCCATCGTGCACGCGCGAACCGTGGGCGTGGGCGTTCTCAGCAAGGAGCGCGCCGTCGCCCGCGGCGTCAGCGGGCCGGTGCTCAGGGCCAGCGGCGTGGCCTACGACGTGCGCAAGGCTTTCCCCTATGACGCCTATCCAGAGGTCGAGTTTGAGATTCCTACCTCAGACGCCGGCGACACCTACGCGCGTTTCTGGGTACGTTTTCAGGAAATCTATCAGTCAGTCAAGATTTTGCGGCAACTCCTGGAAAAGACGCCCAAGACGGGCCCGTTCAAGGGCCGGGCGCCGGCGCGCCTGAAGATAAGCGGTGAGCGTTACCGCGCCGTGGAGAACAGCCGCGGCGAGCTGGGGGTATACGTGGTGGGCGACGGCGGCGACAAGCCCTACCGCATCAAGCACCGCGGCGCCGCCTTTAGCAACCTGCAGGTCATCCCCGACCTCTTCATCGGCGCCAAGTTTTCCGACGCCATCGCTATTCTTTCGTCCCTCGACCCCGTCTTCGGGGAGATAGACCGCTAGGAGGTGAACCGTGAGTCTCATTCCGATCCCTGAAGACAGACGTTTCAAGATTAAGCTCATCGGCTACGACCCGGGCCGCAGCAGGCCCTGGCTGGAGAGGTTCGTCTACTCCCTTTACGTGGTGGCTTTCTGGCTCTTCGTCATCGCCACCTACGCCGGCGTGCCGGCTCTCTTCGACTGGCTGGGCTGGGACGGCGGTTGGGGCTACGTGGTCATGAGGGCGTTGCAGGTGGTCATGCTCTTCTTGCTCTCGGCGGTAATCGCGCTGATGCTGATCCTGGCGTTGCGCAAATACCTGGGCAAGGTGCAGGAGCGCTACGGGCCCATGCACTACGGGCCGGCGGGCGGCATCCAGACCGTCTTTGACGCCCTAAAACTTCTCGGCAAAGAAGACTTCGTTCCCGCGGCCGCCGACTGGCTGACATTCCGGCTGGCCCCGGCCGTCACCTTCGTATCATCTTTCGCCATCTTCGCCGTCGTTCCCTTCGCCAGCGGTTGGACTCTGGCCGACAGCAACGTCGGGCTGATATACCTGATCGCCGTCTCCACCCTCAGCGCTTACGGCGTGCTCCTGGGCGGGGCTTCGTCCGGTAATAAGTGGGCGCTGATCGGCGCTTTGCGCGCTGGCGCGCAGATGGTCAGTTACGAGGTGCCGCTGGCGCTGGTCTTCTTGAGCGTCGCGGTCTGGAGCGGTTCGATGTCGCTCGGCAAGATAGTAGACGCTCAGCTCGGCGTCTGGAACGTCATACCCCTCTTCATTCCCTTCGTTCTCTACGTCATCTCCAGCCTGGCCGAACTGAAGCACATTCCCTTCGACTTTCCCGAGGCCGAGTCCGAGCTGATCGCCGGTTATAACGTCGAGTATTCGGGTATGAGTTTCGCATTCTTCTTCCTGGCAGAGTTCGTCGAGCTCTTTTTACTGCCGGCGCTGATAGTGGTCTTTTTCTTCGGCGGCTGGCACGGACCGCTCTTTGGGCTGGAGCCGGGCACCCTGGCGGCCGGAGCGCTGCAGAGCCTCTACTTTTCCGTCAAGACCGCGGTCTGGGTCTGGATATTTTTGTGGATCCGCGCCACCCTGCCGCGCTACCGCGACGACCAACTAATGGAGTTCGCCTGGAAGGCGATGATACCTTTGGCCCTCTTAGGACTGGTACTGGCGGCCTATATGCGCCTGATCTGGAGGTAAGATGAGCCTGCTAAACGAAGTCTGGCAAGCCGTTAAGGCCATCGGTACCGGGATGGCCACGGTTCACAAGCGCGTCTACGAAGAAGCGCCGACGGAGTTCTACCCCTACGTGGAGCTAGACCTGCCGCCGGTTTCGGTACAGTCGCTGGCGCTGGTGGAAAACGAGGACGGCACCGAGCGCTGCATCGTTTGCTTGCAGTGCGAGCGGGCCTGTCCCTCGCAGGTGATAAGCATTGAGCGGCACCGCAACCCCGAGGGAAAGGGCTTCCTGATAGACCGCTTCGACATTGACCTAGTCAACTGCATGTACTGTTCGGCCTGCGTCGAGGCCTGTCCGGTCAGCTCGATAGTCACCATTCAAGACTTCGAGCTTTCCACCTATGACCTGCACACCCTCAAGGCCGATATCGACTTCTTGCACGAGCAGGCGCGGCGCTCCAAGAAGTGGTACAGCCCCAAGCTGGGCGTGGAGATTCGCACCGAGGACGGCCGCATTGAAAAGGCTCCGCCGGAGATGCAGCCCGGCGGCTTGGCCGAGCTGCTAAAACCCGCCGCCGAGGAGGAAGAATCATGAGCCTAACCGCTTTTTACGCCCTGGCCGCTTTCATCCTCTTGTTCGCGCTGCTGGCGGTCACCACCGCTAACATGGTGCGCGCGGCGCTGAGCCTGGCGGTGACGTTCTTCCTCATCGCCGGTCTTTACGTCTTGCTGGGATCGCCGGCGCTGGCGGCGATTCAGTTTATGGTAAACGCCTCGGCGATTCCGATAATGACGCTCTTCATCATCATGATGACCCAGTCGCGCAACAGCCCCGCGCCCAAAAGCTGGCAGATCGCCCTGGGCGCGCTGGCGGCAGCCGCGGCGCTGGTCTTTTTCCGCGTCGCCGTAGACCATGGCGACAGCAGCGTAGCGAGCGCCAGCCCCGCGGTTTTGGGCGAGGGTTTGCTGAGAGCGGCGCTGCTGCCCTTCGAGGTGGCGTCGGTGCTCCTGCTGCTGGCGATGGTCGGGGCTATCGTGCTGGCGAGAAGGAGGGCTGGCTAATGGTTACCCTCGGTCACTTCTTATTGCTTTCCGGCTTGCTGATGGCGATAGGTCTCTACGGCGTCTTGACGAGGCGCAACCTCATAGCGGTCTTGATGTCGGTGGAGATTCTCTTGAACGCCGCGGCTCTGGCCTTCGTCAGCGTCGCCGCTTATCGCGATCCGCACCTCTTCGCCGGACAGATATTCGCCCTGTTCATCATCGTCGTGGCGGCCGCGGAGCTGTCTATCGGCTTCGCGATACTATTGAACGTTTACCGCAGCCACGGCGTCGTAGAGAGCGACGCCATCAGCGAGATGCGCGGATGAGGAGGCAGATGTGAGCTACGTTGAACTAAGCTACTGGATTCCGCTGCTGCCCGCGCTGGGTTTTGCGGTCTTGATCCTTTTTGGCCGCTCGCTGCCCGGCAGGCTGGCGGGCTGGCTGGCGACTGGGGTGATGGCCGTCAGCGCCGTACTGGCTTTGGGCCTGCTGCGGGACGTGGCCCTGGCCGCGCCGCACTGGGACCTGGCGGCTATTTTTAGCGGGCAGTCCGAGAGCGCCCTCTTGGCTCCCGGCTCGCCCGATTTCCCCTTTAGGCTCGAGTGGAACTGGCTGGCCATCAAGGGTCAGGCTGGCATACCACTGGTCATCTACGTAGACGCCCTGGCGGCTATCGTTACCGCGATGGTGGCGCTGGCCTCTTTGTTCATCCACATGTTTTCTATCGGTTACATGTGGGGAGAGGAGCGTTACCACACCTTTTTCGCCTTCCTGCAGCTTTTCAGCGCCGCCATGCTGGCTTTCGTGCTGGCGGGCAACTTTTTCCACTCGCTGCTGGCCTGGGAGGTCATGGGGTTGATGAGTTACCTGCTCATCGGCTTCCTCTATAAGAAGAAGACCGCGCAGCAGGCGCAGAAGAAGGCTTTCATCACCACAAAACTGGCCGACCTGGGCTTTATGATCGGCCTTTTCTGGCTCTACCTGCTGATCGGCAACTTCGACCTGGCCGATCTGGCGAGCGAGCATACCCTGGCGCTGATTCCCGCCGGCACAGCGGCCGTCATCGGCCTGCTGGTCTTCGTCGCCTCGGTGGGCAAGAGCGCGCAGTTCCCGCTGCACGTCTGGCTTCTCGACGCCATGGAGGGCCCCACGCCGGTGAGCGCCATGATTCACGCGGCTACTATGGTTTCCGCCGGCGTTTACCTGACGGCCCGCTTCTACCCGTTGCTGATTCACGGCCACGCCCTGATGGTGGTGGCCTGGGTGGGCGCTATTACCGCACTTTTCGCGGCCGTAATCGCGCCCGCCTTCGCCGACGTCAAGAAGATCCTGGCCTGGTCTACGGTCAGCCAGCTGGGCTACATGTTTTTGGGCCTGGGCGTCTTTGGTTGGGCCGCGGCGATGTTCCACCTGGTGGCGCACGCCTTCTTCAAGGCGCTGCTCTTTTTGGGTTCGGGTTCGATGATTCACGGCGCCAAGACGCAGGACATCTTCGAGATGAACCGCCTCAAAAAGTACATGCCCTGGACCTACCTGACCTTCCTGGTCGGTTCGCTGGCGCTGATGGGCATTCCTCCCTTCGCGGGCTTTTGGTCTAAGGACCTGGTGTTGCACGCCGCCGAGGAGCACGCCCCCATACTCTGGCTGATGGGCCTGACCGCGGCTTTCTTCACCGCCTTCTACACCACCCGCTTGATAGTCATCGCCTTCCACAAGCCGGCCATGCCCTCGCCCTGGAAGGCCGCCGCCTGGACCAAGGGGGCGCCCTGGCTCAACCTGGGCCCCGCGGACGCGCCGCCCGACCCCGAGCCTCCGCAAGGGCACCATCCGCACGAATCTGGCTTTGAGATGGTGACGGCGCTCGTTAGTTTGGCCATTCTTAGCATCGTGGTAGGCCTTTGGGGCAGCCCTTGGGCCGACTACGGCCTGCTAAAACTGCTCTACTGGGGCGACGCGCCCGAGATACTGCCGGTGGGCAAGCTGCTGAGCGGGTACGTTATCGGCACGCTGGTCGCCCTTTCCGGCATCGGACTGGCCTGGTACTGGTACGCCGCCGGCGACCCCCTCAAACAGCGCGCCCCCCTCTGGCTCACCAGGGCTTTGCAGCGCCGCTTGTACATCGACGAGTTCTACTACAAGGTAGTCGCGGCGCTGGGGCAGTCGCCCACTTACGTCCTGGCGTTCTTTGACCGCTGGGTTATCGACGGCTTGGTAGACCTGAGCGGTTGGCTGGCGCTGGTGGCCTCTTCCTTCCTGCGCTATCTGCAGAGCGGTCGTTTCGCCGTCTACGCTTTCTACATGCTGCTGGGCGTACTGGCCCTCTACCTGGGAGGTATACGGTGACGTTGCTACTGATTTTCCTACCCATCGTCGCGGCCGCCCTGGTGGGCCTGTTGCCCGACCCCAAGGCCGAAGCCGGCAAGCGCATAGCCCTGGGGGTGGCCCTCTTTACCTTGCTGGCCAGTGTGGGCGTTTACTTCGCCTACCCCGTGGGCAGCGGCGGTTTCGTCAGCCAGTTCAGGTTGGACTGGCTCAGGCTGATAGGCTCGAGCTTCCACGTCGGCCTCGACGGGCTGAGCCTGCCGTTCGTGGCCCTGACCCCGCTGCTTACCGCGGTCAGCGTCTTGGCCAGCTGGCGCAAGACCGACAAGGGCTTCTTCGCGTTGATGCTGCTCTTGCAGGGGGCGTTGGTGGGCCTCTTCGCGGCTCTGGACCTCATCGTTTTCTTCCTCTTCTTCGAAGCGGTGCTGGTGCCGATGTACTTCATGATCGCCATATGGGGCTACGAGGAGCGCCGCTACGCCGCCGTCAAGTTCCTCATCTACTCGCTGGTGGGCTCGGTCTTCATGCTGGCGGCGATGCTGGCGACCGCCTACTTGGCGCAACCGGCTTTGGGCGAGCTCAGTTTTGACTACCTGAAGCTGCTGAGCGCCAGCGGTTATCTGGCGGCTTTGCCGGCGGCGGCCTGGCTCTTTTGGGGTTTCGCCATCGCCTTTCTCATCAAGCTGCCGGCGGTGCCCGTGCACACCTGGCTGCCGCACGCGCACACCCAGGCCCCCACCGCGGGCTCGATATTTTTGGCGGGCTTGCTGTTGAAGATGGGCGGCTACGGCCTCATCCGCTTTAACTTGGCGCTCTTTCCCGGCGAGTTGAAGCACTTCTCGGGCTTGCTGGCGATCGTGGCCTTCGTCTCGATAGTTTACGGCGCTTACGTCACCCTGGCGCAGCGCGACCTCAAGCGCTTGATAGCCAACTCCTCGGTCAATCACATGGGTTACGTGCTCTTAGGCATCGCCTCCATGACCGCGGTGGGGCTGCACGGCGCCGTCTATCAGATGGTCGCCCACGGCGTCATTACCGGTCTGATGTTCCTGATGGTGGGCCTCTTGGCGGAGCGCACCCACACCCGCGAGATAGCGGCCATGAAGGGCGTTTACCCGGCCGCGCCCAAACTGGGCGGCGTGCTGTGGTTGGCGTTGCTCGGCGGCTTGGGCCTGCCCGGCCTTGCCGGTTTCTTGGGCGAGTTCCAGAGTCTCTGGGGAGGTTTCTTGGGCGTGATGACGCGGCCGTACGTCTGGTGGGCGGTATTCGGAATAGTCATCCTGGCGGGCGCCATGCTGTGGACCATTCAGCGGGTGCTGTTGGGTAAAGCCGAAACCGAGGTGGCCGACCTGGAACCCTACGAGGTCTACGCGGCTGCGCCGCTGGTGTTTCTGGCGGTGCTGCTGGGCCTCGTTCCGGCCCTGCTGACGCCCTGGATAGACGCGGGTATACAGCCGATACTCACCCTGGTGCAGGAGGTGCTCAAATGACTCTCGCCGTGATCATCCTTCTGGCGCTGGGCGGTCTGGCGCTGGCCCTGGCGGCCCCCAACTTCGATGAACGCCCTACGGTGCTGGGCGGTATTTCTGGCACCATCTTCGGCGTCACCTTGTTGCTCGGTTTTGCCGCCATGCACGAGAGCGGCGTTCTTTACGGCGCGGTGCAGCAAGGCCCGCTTACCGGTTTGGCGATAGTTTTGCTGAGCCTGGTGGGACTTTTGGCGGCGGCGGGCGCCGCCATACGCGAGAACGGTTTTGCCGCCGGCTCGGGCGAGGTGCACGCGCTGATGATGTGGGGAATCTTGGGCGGAGTGCTGCTGGTGGGCTCGGCGCACCTGTTGATGTTCTTTTTGGGGCTCGAGCTTTCCGCCTACTCTACCTACGTCCTGGTAGGTTACGACCGCGACCGCCGTTTCGGGACAGAGGCGGCGGCCAAATATCTGATGCTGGGCGCGGTCGGCTCGGCGCTCTTACTCTTCGGTATGGCTCTCCTTTACGCTGAGACCGGCAGCATAGCCTACGCCGGCATAGCCGCCGGCCTCTCCGCTCATCCCAGCGCGCTGGCCGTAGGCGGTTTGGCGTTGATGCTGGTGGGCATAGGTTTCAAGCTGGCTTGGGTTCCCTTCCACGCTTGGGCTCCGGACGCTTATCAGGGGGCCCTGCCGCTCATGGCCGGCTACCTCAGCGTAGCCCCTAAGACGGCGGTGGCGCTGGGGTTGGCTGTCATGCTAACGCAGGCCTTTGGAGACGCCGCGGGCATGGTCCGGGGCTGGATCACCGCGCTGGCCGCAGTCTCGGTCGTTCTGGGCAGCTTCTGGGCCATGGGCCAGGGCGACATAAAAAGGCTGCTGGCTTACTCGACCATAGTCCACATGGGCTTCTTGGGTATGGGTCTGGCCAGCGGAACGCTGACCGGCTACGTCGCCGTGGCCTACTACCTGGCCGCTTACATCGTTACCAGCCTGGGGATGTTCTTCTCGCTGGAGGCGCTGGAGGCGCACGGTATCGCTTCCAACCTCGAAGCCTGGAAAGGGCTGGGGCGGCGTAACCCAATGGTGGGCGTGCTCATCGCCGTCTTCGTCCTCTCCTTGGCGGGAGCGCCTTTGCTGGCGGGCTTTTTGGCCAAGCTCTACGTCTTTGCGGCCTTGGCGCAGGCGGGCAGCTGGGCGGCGCTGATCGTCGCCGTAATCATGGTTATTTTCGGCTACTTCTTCTATTTCCGTATTCTGACGGCTCTCTTCCTGGAAGAACCGGGAGAGAAGCCGGCGGTAGAGGTTTCCGCCACGGCGATCAGCCTGATGTTTATCCTGGCCGCCGCGGTATTCGTCCTGGGCGTCTGGCCTTCGCCGCTGATGCAGTGGTTGAAAACGGCGGTGGCTTCCTTAATGATTTAGCGGCGAGATATGGCGACTGCTAAAGCCGGGGTAATCCCGGCTTTAGTTTTGCTTCATGCCGTTCACGAGAACGGCGGTTAGTATTGAGGCATGAAACGCGCGTTGCTGCTGGCACTTTTACTCCTTCTCGGCGCCAAGTTCGCCGCCCTCTCCATAGAGCCTTATGGCGACCAGGTTTTCGACCTCGCCACTGGTGTTACCACTTTGCCCCAGGGCGGCGTCATTCACGATAATGAAAACGACCTCAGCATAGACGCAAATTACATAGAGTACAAAGAAAACGAGTACGTTCTAGCCAAAGAGGCGAAGACGACGGCGGATAAGGTTAGTTTCAGAGCCGCCTCGCTGCGCTACCTGCCCGCTGAGGACTCGGTTTCTTTGCAGGGCGGGCTCTCACTGGATACGGCGGAGATAAAGCAACTCAGCGCTAAGAGCGGCACGCTTTTTCTGAAGGACGGGGTGGCCGTGCTCTCGGGAGACGTACGCGCGGCCGAACCAGAGCTGCAGGCCGCCTGGCTGATTGCCGATTACAAGAATGGCACGGCCTTATTGATGGCTCCTTACCAGTTCAAAGATGAATCCTTGGGCGTAACGCTGCGAGGCAAGAACCCAGAAAAGCCGCTGTTCGTGCGTTTTTCGAAAGACGGCAAAAAAACCTCCGCCAGCAGCAAGGCGCCGCCGCAAATAAAGGAGCGGTTAATGCAATTTGCCGAGAAGGCCGCGCGAGAAAAGTAGACTTAGCAAGATGCGCCGTTTTTTTGCGCTGTCGTTGACTGTGTTAAGCGCCCTTGCTCTTGCGGGCGCCTGCGACGGCTACGACGTGGTTTTGCGAGTCGAGAAGCCCGCGGTCGTACTGGCGGGCGCTGAGTTTGAGCTGGTGGGAGACGTCCTCACCTTTTCAGGCGGAGCGTGCATTGCCGCGCCGGGGGGCAGCCTCAAAGCTAAGACCATTGTCTACCGGCGCGACAGCGGAAAGCTGCGCGCCGAGCGGGTAGAAGGGGTTGTTTCGGGCTGGCGGGTGGCTGCGCCGTTACTCAGCAGTGAGGGTGACGAGTTAGTTTTGCGGCGCCCCCTCTTCAGGCGCGGCGACTCGCGCGTACGAGCCGAAACGGCGCGGCTGCTGGGGGAGAAGGTCGTTCTTTCCGCCTTAGAAGCGGTTACTCCGCGATATCGCTTTAGAGCCGCGCGCGGTGAATTGCTCGGCGACGCCTTCCGCGTCAGCGGCCTGTGGGCGACGCCTTGCAAGTGCGGCGAGGCGCTGGCGGTAAAGGCCGAGAGCGCCGAGTTTTACTTCGACGAGGGCAGGCTCGTGTTGCGGCGTAACGACCTGCGTTTTTTCGGGATCAGCGCCTCCAGGCCCGATCAGCTATTGCTGGAGTTAAATAAACCGCTCAATATCAACTTCCCTCTGCGTTTTAGCTACGCCGCTGGCTGGACTTTGGGGGTGGAGAATCTGCCGCTGCCGCTGGCGGGAGAAGCCTTTGGGCGCTGGCGCAACCACCTTACGTTTCTTCTGCAAGGCCTGGGGGGCGGGTTGACTACCGGCAAGACGACTACCTTGCGGTTGGCGCTCGACAGCGAGGTTGACGGAGGCAGGTTACACTTTGGTTTTAGGCCGCGCTGGCGCTGGGAAAATGGCGCTTGGCGCAACTGGCTCGAGCCCGACGTTAGCTTGCGGCAAGACCCGCTTTTCTTCTCGCTGGGTTGGTCTCGCTCCGCTCAGCACAGCACCGCGTCTTTTGTTATAGCGCCGCGGTTCAGCCTGTTGAGCGGGTATCTGGCGCTCGAGCCCTTTGCCCGTCTGGCCGCTGAGAGCTATAGAAGCGGCGCCAGCGTCGGCCTTGGCGGCGAGCTTCGCGCGCCGAGGCTCGAGCGGGGACCTTTTGCCTTGAGTTTTTCAACGCCCTGGGTTGGCGCCTTGTATCCGGAAGCGCCCCCTTACGCCTGGGCCGGCGGCAGACTGCAAGCAGCCTGGGGGGGATGGGCGGAACTGAAACTGCAGAAGTACTGGGCTTTCAATTCTCCGCGCTACGCTTACGAGGCGCGCTCCGCCCGCGAGGCCGCCTCCCTAAAGATAGGACGCGAGTGGTGGGCGCGGCTTTCGTTTGCGCGCGACGCGCGTTATAGCTCGTCTAGCAGGGAGGTTTACCGCTACGACAGCAGCTACCGTCTGGACTTGGTCGCGAAAGACCCCCGCGGACGCCTGGCGTTTTCTTGGCTGCGCCGTCGCCAAAGCGACCCCACGGGGGCCTGGTTAGCCGACGCCGACACCTGGCGCCTGGCAGGCGATTATCACGATAACGCCGCAATCTTTGAATGGCGACGCGGTTGGAGCGCCAGCGAGGGCGAGACGAGAAACGAGCTGTGGTTTTCTTACCGGCCCCCTTTGCCGGATTGCGCCGGCGGCTGGGCTCTGCAGCCTTCCTTGGGCTACGACATTCTGCACGGCGGGGTCAGCCGGGCGGGGCTGGAGCTACAGATCAACGACTGCTGCTTTACCTGGTCGCTGGCTTACCAGGGGGTCTTGATCCCGCAGACGGCGGGGGAAGCGGCTGGCGGCAGGGTAACTTTCGACGTCAAAATACGCTGAGCCAGACTCCGCATAAGCCCTTTGCTCGACCGCAATGCCGGCTACCGCGTTCAAGCTAATGCGGCCATCATTATTACGATTCGGCCAGGGGAGGGCTGCTCCGGCCCTGGTTTCAATCGCGGATCTCGTATCCCGCCTCTAACAGCGCAGCCACGATGCGGCTCATCTCCCCGTCCACCTCGGCGTCGGTGAGCGTGCGCTCGGGGTGGCGGAAGGTCAGGTGGTAGGCCAGACTCTTCTGCTCTTCGGCGAGCGGCCGGCCGCGGTAGACGTCGAAGAGTTTGGCCGCCTCCAGGTAGGGACCGCCGAACCGGCGGACGAGGTCGAGAATTTCGACGTGGGGCACGTCCTCGGGCACCACCACCGCCAGGTCGCGCCGCGCCGGCGGAAACTTGGGCAGGTCGCGGAACTCCCGTTCGGCCTCGGGCAGGGGCAGCACCAGCTCGAAGAGGTGGACCGGGCCCAGCTCCAGCGCTTCCTCCACCTGGGGGTGGAGGCGGCCGACGAAGCCGCGCGGTTCGTCGTTCCAGAAGACCGTGCCGCTCACGCCCGGGTGCAGGGGCTGGTGGGGCTCGGGCCGCACTTCGATCTTCGCTCCGGCGCGGGCGGCCAGCGCTTCGAGCAGCCCCTTGACGGCCGGGTAGCCCTCGCCGTAGGCGGCCTGCCAGGTGGCCTCGAGCAGCGGTCCGCCCAGCACCGCCGCCAGGTGGGTTTCCTCGCCGTCCGGGAAGACGCGGCCCAGCTCGAAGAAGAAGCGGTGCCGCTCGCCGGCATTGGCCGCCAGGGTTTGCAGCAGGCCCGGGTAGAGCGCGCTGCGCAGGGCGTTCTTGCTCTGGTCCATGGGGTTTTTGAGGAAGCGGCGCGGCTCGGGGGCGCGGCTGAGGCTCAGGTAGGCGGGGCTCTGCCAAGTGTAGTGGATCGCCTCCCAGCCACCCAGGCCGCGCAGCGCCCGGCGCAGGCCTTCTTCGCGGCGGTAGGCTTCCTCGGCGTTCAGGTTGTCGGGGGCGGGGATCAGCGCCAGCGGCTCGGTGGGCACGTGCTCGTAGCCGAGGATGCGGCCCACCTCTTCCACCAGGTCCTCCTCGATGTTCAAATCGACGCGCCAGGTGGGCGGCCGCACCGTGTAGGGCTCCCCTTCGCCCGCGATCTCGCAGCCCAGACGCGCGAGCGCCGCCAGCTGGCTTTCCGCGTCGAAGGCGGTGCCGAGCAGCCGGTTGGCGTAGCTGGGGCGGAAGGGCACCTCGCGGCGCGGTTTCTCGCCGCCCACGTCCACCACCACGTCGCCCACGGTGCAGCCGGTCCAGCGCTGCAAGAGGTGCAAAAAGCGCGCCGCCGCCCGCGGGGGCAGGTTCGGGTCCACCCCGCGCTCGAAGCGGTAGCTGGCGTCGGTGGAAAGCCCCAGGCGGCGGGCGGTCAGGCGCACCCGCACCGGGTCGAAGTGGGCCGCTTCCAGCACCACCTCGCGCGTGGTTTCGGTCACCTCGGAGTTGGCCGCGCCCATCACCCCGGCGACGGCCACCGGCTCGCTGCCGCCGGCCGCCTTGCGGGCGATCACCAGGTCGTCCGGCGTCAGCCGGCGCTCCTCGCCGTCGAGGGTGACGATCTTCTCGCCGGCCTTGGCGCGGCGCACCACGATGCCTCCCGCGACCTCTTCAAGGTCGAAGGCGTGCAGCGGGTTACCCAGCTCCCAGAGGGTGTAGTTGGTGGCGTCGACGACGTTGTTGATGGGCCGGAGGCCCGCGGCCAGCAAGCGGCGCTGGGCCTCGAGCGGGCTGGGGCCTACGGTCAGCCCTCCGGCGTAGCGGGCCAGGTAGCGGTCGCAGCCCTCGGGGTCGGCCACCTCGACGGTGACGAAGCGGGCGACGGGGCTTTCCTCGACCTCGGTGGATGGCTCGACCAGTTCGAGCCCCAGCTTGGCCGCCAGGTCGCGGGCGACGCCCAGCACGCTGAAGGCGTCGGCGCGGTTGGGCGTCAGCTCCAGCTCGAAGACGACCTCCGCCGGCCAGACCTCGGCCAGCTCGCGGCCGGGCTCGAGCGCGTCCGCCGGCAGCTCCAAGAGCCCCCCGGCGTACTCGCCCACGCCCATCTCGGCCGGGCTGAGGGCCATGCCCTCGCTCGTCACCCCGCGAATCTCGCGCTCTTTTATTTCGGTTCCATCAGGCAGCACCACCCCGGGGCGGGCCACCGCCAGGCCGATGCCGGCGCGGGCGCCCTGCGCGCCGCTCGCCAGGGTGACGACCTCGCGGCCGAGGTCGACCTCCAGCATTTTCAGGTCGGTTTCGGGGACCGGCTCGGCCTTCAGCACGCGGCCGAAGACGACGCCTCTGGGCGGCGCGGGCAGGCGACGCACTTCCTCCACCGCCAGCCCTAGGCTGTCGAGCACATCACGCAGCGCCTCGGGTTCGGGCAGCTCGGGCAGGAACTCGCGTAACCAAGAATAGGGTACGTTCATCACAGACCTCCTAGGGGCGGGGGAACTGGCGCAGGAAGGCCAGCCGGTTCGAGTAGAAGTAGCGGATGTCGGGGATGCCGTAGCGCAGCATGGCGACGCGCTCGACGCCCAGGCCGAAGGCGAAGCCGGTCACGTTTTCGTAGACGCGCGGCAGGCCGGCCTTTTCGCGGGCCTCGTCGGCCGCCTGGAAGACCGCGGGGTGGACCATGCCGGCTCCTCCCAGCTCGAGCCAGCGGCCCTCGCCGCTGCGCGGGTTAGTCCACCAGACCAGGAACTCGACCCCCGGCTCGACGAAAGGGAAAAAGCTGGGCTGCAGCCGCACCCTGGCCTGCCCGCCGTAGAGCGCCCGCGCCATCGTGAGCAGCGCCCCCTTCAGATGGGCCAGGGTGATGCCCTCGCCCACGGCCAGCCCCTCGAGCTGGTGGAACATCGCCTCGTGGGTGGCGTCGGTGGCCTCGTGACGGTAGACCTTGCCGGGCACGACGATCTGAAAGGGCGGGGTGTGGGCCTCCATGTAGCGCACCTGCATCGGTGAGGTGTGGGTGCGCAGCAGGCGCCCGTCTTCGAGCCAGAAGGTGTCCCACATGTCGCGCGCCGGGTGGTGGGGCGGGATGTTGAGGGCGTCGAAGTTGTGGAACTCGTCCTCCACCTCGGGCCCGGTCAGCGCCTGGTAGCCCATGCGCCGGAAGATCTCCACCAGCTCGTCCAGAATCTGGGTGGAAACGTGGTAACCGCCCGGAGGCAGCGCCAGCCCGGGCAGGCTGACGTCCTCACGCTCGCGTTCGAGCCGGGCCGTCAGCTCGGCCGCCTTGATCTCGGCCTCGCGCTCTTCGAGCGCCTTCTCGATCGTTTGCTTGAGGCGGTTCAGCTCCTGCCCCCGCGCCCTGCGCTCCTCGGGGCCGAGCCCCTTCATCGCCTTGAAGGCCTGGGTGAGCCGCCCCTTCTTGCCCAGGTAGCGCACCTTGATCTCCTGCAGCGCCTCCAGGCTAATAGCAGCCCTTATTTCCGCCAGTGCGTCGTCTAACATCTCGCCTCCCAAGAATTGGGGGCGGCTCCATGCCGCCCCGCGGAAGCCCGGTGGAGCTCCCGCTATCTGCTAAAAAAGAACGCTCTCAACCGCATACTGGGCGTAGTATACCGCTCTCGCCGTACGTTTCGCCAGCATCTCATGCCCGGCGTGTATGCTGCGGTAAAGGGGGAGGTTATGATGCGCGTAATCGTTTTATCGGCTTTGCTGCTAATGCCAGTTTTTGCCGTCAAGCCAGCGGCGCAAAAGCTGCTGAGCGAGGCTCAGGCGCTGGCGACCGAGGCCCGGCAAACGTATAAGGCTCAGTTTCCCGATAAACCGCTGTGGCGCGAGGCCATCGCCAAGGCGCAGCAAGCGGCCAAACTGGACCCCGAAGCCCCAGAAGTATGGAAGGTTCTGGCGGAGATATACACCGATACGGGCTGGTGGAGCCGCGCTGAAGAGTCATGGAAAAAGTTCCTGGCCCTCAGCCAAGGCGGCGACCCGCAACCGCTGGCTAGGGCTCTCAGGGCTTTAGGCTACCTCTCGTACCAGCGCGGCGACGTCAAGGCGGCGATAGACTACTTCGAGAAGGCGCTGGTGCTAGAGCCCGAGAGCGAAGAGGCTCTGGCTTGGCTGGGCAGAATATACATGGAGCAGGGCGACGGTGAGAAAGCCTCTCACTACTGGCGCCTGGCGGCTCAGGTCAACCCCAGCGACCGTAATAAGTACTTCGCGCAACAGGCTCTAAAAATGTCCCGCTACGGCAGCGCCGCGGTGCACGCCTTTTACCTGGGTTACGCCTCTTGGGAAAAGAAAGACTACGCTAACGCCATCGCCGACTTCGAAACGGCGGTGCGGCTGGCCCCTGACTGGGTGGAGGCGCAGCGCTGGCTGGCGCGCGTCTACATGGAGGCGGGAATGCCCGCGAAGGCGATTCCGCACTGGCAAAGGGTGATCGAGCTGGAGGGCAAAAAACCACAAACCATGCACTTTCTCAAACTGGCTAAGGAGGCTGCGGGGGTGGGAGTTTCGGCCGCCGGCGCCTTTTTCAAGGGTATAGCCGCCTACCAGTCGGGCGACACGGCCAAGGCGCAGGCGTGGTTTGAAAAAGCTACGGAGGCCGACCCCGGGTACGCCAAGGCCTGGCGCTGGCTGGGCCGCGTCTACTACGAGCAAGGTGAGTACCGCAAGGCGGCAGACGCCTACCAAAAGGCGGTTGACCTCAATCCGGACGACGCCGGCAGCCGCTACTTCCTCCGTTTGGCGCGCAAGGCCGCCGGTGAAGAGTAGCAGGGCGCGCCGATGGCGCGCCCTGATGCAGTTAACTAACGTCAGGTACGGATAGCCTGCTCGATGTGGCTGGCTACTTGGGGCGGCAGGCCCAGGGCTTTTTGCAGCTCGGCCAGGTAGCGGTTTTCCTCGGGGGTGTCTACTTCAACCGCCAGCAAGGTGGCGGCGTAAACCTGCGCCGCCAGTTCGGGGCTCTTGCGGGCCGCCTCAATCATCGGCTGGACGTCTAGAGGCCCGGCCATCTCGCGGTATACGAAGTCGCGCACTTCTTTGTCGGCGTGGGTTTTGTCGAGCTGCGCGACGATTTTTTCTGCTTCCAGCGGGTCTATGTGGCCGTCGGCTTTAGCGGCGTTGATCATAGCCATCAAGACCACTTGCGCGGCGCTTTCCAGCTCCTGCTCTTCGTCTGGAGTTTCGGGAAGACGCAGCCCTAAGGGGGGTTTTTTGGGTGGCTGGCCGCCTTTGGTCATTGCTCCCATGGCCAGGCTGCCCAGCAGGGCCATGAGGCCGCCGCCCAGGTTTTTGCTCGAGCTTTTGCCGCCGCCAAGTATCTGTCCGGCCAGAGACTCGAGCGCCCCCACGTTGATACCGCCGCCGCGCTGGCTCGATCCAGAGCCCATGAGCTGCCCCAGCATGCCCGCCAGACCGCCCGAGCCGCCGCTCGAGCCGCCGCTCGAGCCGCCGCCCAGCAGCTGCCCCAGCATGCCCGCCATGCCGCCGCCCTGTCGGCCGGTTTGCTGGCTTCCTTGCTGGCCGCCCAGTACTTCGGTCAGCATCTTTTCCAGTCCGCCGCCGCTAGAGAGGCCGCGCTTTAGCTTGTTTCCCGTCTTGCCTGATAGCTGGCTCTCGAGAAGAGCCCCCAAAACGTCACCAAATCCCGCCATGGCACTCCTTTCCGTGAAACGTACGTTTCATCTGCCATAATTATATCCTTTACAGGTAAAACGGTTGTAAGAAAGTCGGCCGCGGCGGCGTTTACCAGATTCCCGCGCGCCTCAAAGCTTCGTCAAACCAGCCGGGTGCGCCTTTAGGCCAGCGCTTGCCGGCGAAATCTGCGGCGAACTCATCGTACTCGCCCCGGATTATCGCATTTCTGGCGCGTTCCGCCAGTCTGTGCAGGTAGCGGACGTTGTGTAGCGAAAGCAGTCTCAGACCGAGCATTTCCCCTGAGCGGACCAGGTGGCTGAGGTAGGCGCGGGAGTGATTTTGGCAGGCGTAGCAGTCGCAGTCGCCGTCCAGGGGCTCCGCCTCGTCCCGGTGCCTGGCGGAGCCAAGGTTGAGCCTGCCGGCGTCGGTGAGGGCGTAGCCGAATCTACCGGTGCGGGTGGGGTAGACGCAGTCGAACATGTCTACACCCAGAGCTATCGCGGCGACCAAGTCTTCGGGGTGGCCGACCCCCATCAGGTAGCGCGGCTTTTGCTGCGGCAGCAACGTTGTCGAAAGGTCTAGAACCGGGATCATCTTTTCCTTGGGCTCGCCCACGGCCAGCCCGCCGATGGCGTAGCCGGGCAGGTCAAACTTGACCGTTTCGCGCGTGCTTTTCTCGCGCAGGTCCAGCTCGGTGCCTCCTTGGGTAATGCCAAAAAGGGCCTGATCTTCGCGGCTTTTAGCCGCGGCAGAGCGCTCGAGCCAGCGCAGCGTTCTCTGCAAAGACCCGTCGAGGTACTCCCTTTGCGCCGGGTAGGGCGGGCACTCGTCGAACGCCATGATAATGTCGGCCCCTAGCTGTTGCTGTACTGCGATACTGCGCTCGGGGGTGAGCAGCGTGCGGTCGCCGTTGAGATGGTTGGAAAATTCCACCCCTTCTTCGCTGATGACGCGGCGGTGTCCCAGGCTCATTACCTGAAAACCGCCCGAATCCGTGAGCCAGGGCCCGCGGTAACCGCTAAATCCGTGCAAGCCGCCCAGGCGGGCCACCCGCTCCGCCCCGGGCCGCAGCAAAAGGTGGTAGGTGTTGGCGAGGACTATGCTGCTGCCTGTTTCTTCTAGCTCGCGGTTGGAAAGACCCTTGACCGTTCCCTGGGTCCCGACCGGCATGAATACCGGCGTAGCCACTGGTCCGTGAGGCGTCTGTAGCAGCCCCGTGCGCGCCTTTCCTTGCTTGTGAGATACCTCGAAAGTCAAGCTCACTGCCCGTCTATGTTAACGGGTTTCGGCAGCCCCTCTGCAAGCGGGTAACTATCTTGCAGCACTGAGGCATTTTGTTTACTGGACCAGACTCCCTGAGCGTTCCGGCGCCCTGCCGTCTGGGCCAGGTTTTCCTAAGAGGCGGCACCGGCGCCAGGTTGTCTTGCCGCTGCAATCTACTCATTATCATGTAAACCTTTAGCCGACGCCAAACTTCGCGCCCGCCAGCGCTCGCCCTCCGAGGTTGGGCGACTAGTTCCGTGGGTGGACGACTAGAGCCTTGCACAGGGTTCTTTCCGAGATGCGCCGCCAGCGAACTCTTCTGCTACGTCGACACAAAAATGCCCCCGCACCGCGCTCTCTCTCGTTCGCGAGCGTCGTTCCCAAGATGCAGTAAACGCCTGGGGCCGTACGATGCTCGCAAGCGTCCGCCAACTATGACGATTGAATATAGAGTAGCCTCCAGCAGACGGCTATGGGTGAGAGCAGCCGACGCCAATATTGCGTGGCGCCGCAGAAAAGGTAAGCGCGGGCTGCGACGCAAGCGGGGCGTGGTAGCTGCGTTTCGAGGTATGTTTTAGCATTCGCAGCGCCAAGTCGATCGTACCGTCGCTATGGACGGTGAATATCGTGTAGCTGGGAGACGTTGATTCCGGCTGGACGTATTCGGCCAAGAGCCTGGCTTTTTTCCCTGCGTATACGGCGTCATTATTGGGAGGTGGAATAGTTGGGCAGCCGATATGGTAATTGGTTAGGTTCGCTCTAAACTCCATCAACACCCAAGTAGAATCGTTTGGCGGGTCGGGAAATAACGCCTCGGCGCTGCTGGCGGCGATACTCGTCAGATAGTGGCTGCGGGGAAAGGCGTAATAGGCGAAGAACCTAAAGCAGTACTCGGGGTTGGAGGTGCTGCACTGGCTCACGCGCCCAGGTATTTTGGGCGGCAGAATCATGGCTATGATTGGGTCGCTGCCTACGGTCCAGGTATTGCTGCCAGCCAGTGCGTTGAAGGTAGTCTGGCCGTTGTTGATGAGTATACGAGAGCCGTTAGGATAGACGTACCAGGCTAGCTTAATCCGCGCCGCCATCACCTTTTCGGCGATCTGGGCCTCATAAAGCAGTTGGTTCCTGTCGTTGATGCGCCTTGTGGCGTCGAGAGTTGTGGAGAATATGCGAATAAAGGCGATGCTGAGAAATGCTATGACGACCATGGAAATAAGCACCTCTAGCAGCGTGAAGCCCTGTTTAAGTGAGTATTTTCTTGAGGTAATCATGGTTCAGGGTTTGGCTATGTCTAAAGTTAGGTCGGCGGGCTTGCCATGGACGGCGGCGATTATATGAACGCGTTTTATAGGAATATTGTCTGCTGGTCCCGTACAACTCCGCAGAGAATACGGGCTAGAAACTGGCGTAGCGTTTTCGGAGAGGTCAGTAACCGTAACGGTGACGCCGGTGGGAATTATTGCCGGGTTACTAATGCACGATTTGGCGAACGCGCCGCTGCTGGGGTCTTGCCATTCTCTTACAATCTGTTCTGCTATCTTTTGGGCGACCGTTGTGTTTTCCAGTAGCTGTTGGTTTGACCTGGTCATCTTGAAAAGACCGCCCAAGGGCCCTACCAACGCTCCAATCAAGACGGCAAGAATCACCGTCGCTATCAGCGCTTCGATGAGGGTAAACGCCTGCTGCGATTTCATGGCGTTATCACCTTGCCGGTTACTCCTACTACGTGAATCTCCATGCTTAAGGCGCCTTCGCTATACGAAAGGATGATCTTGTTAGCCGGCGGAGCCGTTAATTCCCCATAAGGCGCGGTATAAGTGATAGCCTCGCCGACCACCGCCGGTGCAAAGATTACACCCGCAGGCAGGTTATAACTTAAGACACTGCCGTTTAGATCCAGAGTATAGCTGTTAGAGCTCGTAGCCGTCCAGGTGGCGTCGTTGTTCTTCGTTTGCGCAAACCCGCGGGCGCGCTCCAGGTCTCTGGCTACCTGAAAAACCGCTTCGCGCAAGCGCTGCCTTTTGGTCATTGACCGCAGCGAAGCGTAGCCGACTCCTGCTAATATTCCTAAAATAACTAATACGACTAATATTTCCAGCAGTGAAAACCCGCCGTTGCCCGCGCGCCTCATATCAGTCGCCCTTCACCGGTGTCCAGAAGCCGGAACCATTGCCGCCAGTCGGCCCTGTGAAGATTGCGCTGCCGGTCCATGGCATGCCTCCCGTGAACCTTGGGAAGGAAGGAGGAGCGATACTGCTATCGCGCAGCCGGGGGTCATAGGTGAACTTGCGTCCGTAGCCGTTGCGTAGGTTGAGATTCGAGTCTAAACGCCCAAAACGCCCGTAGTACTTCTGGATTATTCCTCCGGTAAGATAAAGATCCCCAAGTTTCCTGGCCCGTTTCCAGTAGTAGTATTTCACCCTGCCTCTAGCCGACATCAGCACCCCGTCAATGTGTAAGTTTCTGTCTGCGCCGCCTATTTTAACGTCGCCGCGGTCCGCATAGATACCGAGCACATTCTGCGCGTCGGTGTTGTTGCAGACCGCGGGAGTTACGCTGCCATCGTCGTTCCTCTTTGGGGCAGAACTGCAGGGGCGATCTTCGTATGTTAAGTCGCCGTTTAGCCAGAGAGTGTGCGAGGCAACGGTGAGCTTGCTAAACTTGGCTACCGATGGATGAATGCAGTACTTGTGGCCCTGGTATTCGGTGTAAGTGTCGCTGCATTCCGACTTGGTCCTCACGCTTTCCCGAGGTTTGGGCGATCTCCACGGCCTTACTTCGCTGGTGGGGCCGGGGCCGTTGCTACCGCTGCCCCTGAGGGTTACGTATCCCGCGCCGCCAACGTATATCACTCCGTTGAAGTCGTTACGCTCCAGCAACCAGGCGCCATTAACGTTCTTTTCCAATTTGCCGCCGCTGTCGACGCGATAAGTGATGGCATGCCGGCTGCCGTTCTTGCGTTTTCTTGGCGGATCGTAACTAACCCAGTGATATCCGTCACGGCAGTGGTGTTCATCAGCTAAGTAGTCGTTGGGTATTACCAGGTTGCTGGCGCTTAGCGCCAGTTGATGCGCCGCTCCCGATTTTGGAGCTAGAGATATCAGCAGCAATTTTAGCATAGGTGCGGGTAGATATACTGACGGACCGCCGCCGCCACCACCACCGCCGCCACCGCCACCGCCACCGCCGCCACCGCCACCGCCATGGTGGTCGCGTACGCAATGGCCGTAGACATAGGTGATGCTGTCGAGGTGGTGATAAAAAACCTTGATGTACTGATATTCCTTACCGCCTTCTTTGCCTAAGCTAAGAGAGATGTCTGTATAGTTGTTGTCGCCCACTTCTGACCATTCGTCGTCAAAGAAGAGCCCTCCATTCTTAGCGGCGTACTCTTGCATATCGCTGGTGCGCGGAAGGGCGATATAGTCGGAGTCCCATTTGGGATTTACGGTGTACGTGGGGTCGGTTTCTGGTGGGTGATTGCTGGCGGGCGGGTGCACCAAGCTATTATGGTCGCCGTTCCAGTAGTAAAACCCCCTTCGCCAAGCCACACAGTCATCGTTACTGCTGTTTCTCTGCTTGCAACCCGCGCTCGTTACGCTGTCGCCAAACCAGGGTTTACCTATGAAATTGAAATTTTCGTTGGTATGCACCGGCCCGTCGAAGAGCGTTTTGTCGAAGAAGTATACCCGGCTTCCCCTAGAACTAGATTTTTGATAGTCCGTGAACATCATGTAGTGGGAGAAGCTGGGAGGTGAAACTATCGCCACCAATTCGCCGCGGTACTCTTGCTTTATCTTGCGCGTACTAAGGTTCTTCGTGCCGGCACTTACGGTACCCAGTGATTCTGACGGCGCCGCTTTGAAAACAAATCTGTAAGCCCCGCTTTTGAATTCGACCCTGTCGGGTACATAACCATACCTTACAGCATAGCTGGTAGTATTTCCTCCAGAATTATGCAGCACAGAAGTTAGAGACTTTACGCCTAAGCGCTGACGCCAGTACCTGCTCGGCTGGTATCGATTGCGAGTTTCTGGATCTATCGGATATTTATTAGGGTCGGTGTAGTCGACGAATATTTGATAGGGCGCGCTAGTTCCAGACCAAACGATTTTGGACTGGTCTGCGAAACATAGTACTTGGTCGCTGCCATTTGGAGCATTTATATTGACGCCAGAGCCGCAGAACTTTTGCACGTAGCCAGATAACTGGGACCATCTCATTGTGCGGGGTAGAACAAAATTGTGAGGAATGTTTAAAAAGTTGGCTATTTCCCTGCCGGTGGCAGGCAACCAAGACTTGGCTGCCGCTAGGCCGGATTCAGCTGCGTACTGAGCTTGCAGAGCCCATTTTTGCTCGGTGGTGACGCGCTTGCTGGAAAGAGATAGGGAGCTACTAATAGTTATTATTGCTATAAAGAGGACCAACGCGACCATTAGCGTAATGACTAAGGCGATGCCTTTTTCTCTTCTCATACATCCTCCTACGCTCAGGGAGAGGGGCGATCGAGCGCGGCGAGGTACGGTGGGCTCTCTCCTTAATATGTTTTTAACACATCGACTTCAAAATTCATACCCACGTTTGGGGGTGTCTGGATGGCAACGCGAGAAATCGCTGTCCGCCAGCATTCTAGATAGGGTTGGTTTGATTGGCGCGTATACTGGGACGCGTGGCTAGGTTGTTCTGGGTAATGATCGGTGGCGCCGCTGGAGCAGCGGGCCGCTACCTATTGGCAGGTTGGGTGCAGAGTACCGCCGACGCCGCCTTCCCTTGGGGTACAGTGGCGGTCAACTTGGTGGGTAGTTTTTTGCTGGGCTTCGTGCTGCAGGCCGGCGTTTCAGGGGGGGTCTCGGTAGAGGTGAGGCTGTTGCTGGCGGTTGGTTTTTTGGGCGCTTTCACCACCTTTTCCACCTTCGCCTACGAGTCGCTCGAGCTCTTACGCGCGGGACTAACGCAGAGCGCTCTTTTGTACGTCGGGGTCAACCTGCTGGGCGGTTTGTTTTTGGTGGCCGTGGGTATGGCTTCTTACGGCTGGCTGCGCAGCCTTTACGCCTAGAAGGGGATAGGAGGAGCAGATGACGCTGTCCGGAACCGCTTTGCTGGCGAGAATATTCCTGGGAGAAGGAGACAAGGTGCGGGGCAGGCCCGCCTATATGGCCATCGTCGAGGAGGCGCGCAGACGCAGCATTCGCGGGGCCACCGTTTTGCGCGGCATAATGGGTTACGGTGCCGGTAGCCGCATCCATAGCGCGGCGATACTGCGCCTCTCGGAAGACCTGCCAATAATAATCGAGCTGGTTGACGAGGAGGCGCGCATACGCGGCTTTTTGCCCTGGCTCGAAGAAGTGCTGGGCGGCGGCTTGATTACTCTTGAAAAAGTAGAAGTGCTGCGATATGAACCGCGCAAGCGAGGCTAACATTGCTGCTGTGGTATAAATATGCCTTGACTAGGAGGTAGTCATGAGGTCACGTATAAAAATACTGGTATGGTCGTCGTTCGCCTTGTTGATGCTCTCTTTGGCGCTCAGCCCCGACGACTTGGTGATCCACTGGTTGGGTAAGACCCCGGCCCCGGCTCCGCAGGTCAAGACGATTGAAGAAGGGCTGCTTTTCCAGGCGGCTTTCGTCAAAAAGCTAGAGCCCATAGCTGGAAAGCGAATAGGTTATAAGGTGGGCCTCACCAGTAAACCGGTACAGCAAAAGTTCGGCGTTTCTCACCCTTTACGGGGCGTTTTGCTGAAGAGGATGCTCCTTGAGAGCGGCGCTAGCGTAGCGGCTAAGTTCGGAGCGGTGCCCATCGTCGAGGCGGACTTGCTGGTTCGCGTCAAGGACTCGGGGGTCAACCAGGCAACCAGCCCTGCGGAGGTCATCAAGCACTTGGACGCGATAATTCCCTTCATCGAGCTGCCGGACCTGGTTTTGCAGAAAGGCCAGCCGCTCAACGGCGCCACCATTACCGCCATCAACGTCGGCGCCAGGCTGGGCGTGGTAGGTAAACCGATAGCAGTTGAACCCACAGCGCGGTTCGCCGAGGGCCTCGCCGAGATGCGGGTGCTGGTGTCGGTCGACGGCAAGCAGGTGATGAAGGTCCCCGGTAAGGCTATCTTAGGCAACCCTCTCAACGCCGTAGTCTGGCTGGCGCAGGACCTGGCCAAGCACGGCCAGCAGCTCCAGGCGGGCGACATAATTAGCTTGGGTAGTTTCGGCAAGCCTTTCCACCCTCAGGCGGGGAGTAGCTTCGCCGTTAAGTACGAATTTGCAGGCAAGAGCGGCAATGTGATGGTCAGCTTTAGGTAGGCCGGCTTCTTCCAGCGGGAAGCTTGATGATCTGGTGTCCGGCTTTTTCAAGCGCCTTCAGAGCTGAGGATAGTTGCGCTTCTTTGACCAGCAGATAATCGGTATCGTAACTGGAAACGGCAAAAATGCTCACCCTGGCTTCGGCCAGGGTGGCGCTTAGCGCCGCCAGCACGCCGGTCAGGGAAAAGTCTAGAGGCCCGGCCACCTTCAATACCCTGAAGCCCGACTGGCAGTCTGGGGAGACCGGTCGAGAATCTTCGGGGCCCACCCAGGTATAGCCGCCTCCGTCGTAAAGCGTGAGGCTGATCTCGACCTGGCCGGTCGGCGGGGGAAGGGGCGTTTTGCAGACGGCAAAACGCCCTTCCAATAAAAAGAGGGTCACTCCTCCTCCAGGTAGCGGCGCGGCAGTCGCTTACCCAGGGAGGTAGCCAGCTCATAGTGAATGGTCCCTGCCTGCCGCGCGCGCGCGGTGAGGCTGGTGCGCTCGTCATAGTCGGCGCTCACCACCTCGAATACGTCGCTCAAAGAGGCCCTTCGGGGCAGGCGGACCGTAGTCTGGTCCATGCTGACGCGGCCGACTACGGCGACGTAGTCGGCCTCCCAGCGCAGGTAGGCGTTATTAGAAAACGACCTGCGGAAGCCGTCGGCGTAGCCGAAAGGCAACGTCGCTATCCACTCCTCTTTCTTGGTAATGTAGCTGCGGCCGTAACCGATGCTGTGGCCCGGCGCCAGCCGTTTGACGAGGGTGGGGCGGGCCTTCCAGCTGAGTATGGGACGCAGACGCTCGGAGCTTTTCATGTCCGGAGAAAGACCGTAGAGGGCTATCCCCAGGCGCACGAAGTCCAGGTCGGCGCCTATGCCCGAGAGCACCCCCGCCGAATTTGCGGCGTGCAGGGGGTAGCGCCGTGGCAGTGAGGCGGCGGCGCCCAAAAACGCCTCGAGCTGTTTTTGGGTGTACAAAGGGTCTTCGTCGGCGACGGCGAAGTGGGTATAGACGGCTTCTACCTCCAGGCCCAGGCCCTCCACGAACTCGACGAAAGGAGCAAGCTCCGCGGGCGGCACTCCCACCCTGCCCATGCCGCTGTCCACCTTTATCTGCACCCTGCCGCCGGGCAAAGCTGCGGCGAAGGCGGCGGCGGCTTCGCGCGTGACCAGCGTGGGCGTTACCCGCGCCGCCGCGGCGTCGGCGGCGTCGTCGGGGTGCAGCGAGCCAAGTTGCAAAACTGGTTCTTGCAGGCCAGAGCCGCGCAGCGCTAGAGCTTCTGCACTGGTGGCCACCGCAAAACGTTCCACGCCCCTTAGACGCAGTCGTTTGCTCAAGGCTGCGGCGCCATGACCGTAAGCGTCGGCTTTGATTACCGCTATCGTCTGCGCTTTCGGTGAAAGGCCGCGAAGCAGTTTGAGATTGTGATCGAGCGCCGCTAGGTTTATCTCTAGCCAGGAAGGCTGCATGCTTTAGCCTAACCGTGATGAATTATGCGTGCAATCGCCGTCTCGGGACAACTGTCCCCTTCGCAGACTGTAAGTTTAATTTGTTGCGCCTAAGAAGTACATTAGAAGATCCCTCCCTCCGCGAGCCCGCCCAGCGGGCTCGCCCCCTTATGGGCGCGGTAGGCTAAGGTCATGAAACTATACACGCGTAGCGGCGACGCCGGTGAGACGGGCCTTTTCGGCGGCGAGCGCCTGCCAAAAGACGATCCCCGAGTAGAAGCCTACGGTGACGTAGACGAGGCCAGCAGCCAGATAGGCTTCGCCCTCAGCCTGCTGCCCGAAACGGCGACTACCCTATCGGAAGATCTGCGGGCCATTCAACATTCACTCTTCGACCTGGGAGCGGACCTGGCTACCCGCGAGGGCGGTCCTTACGCCGAAAAAGTACGCCGCGTTTCCGCGGAGGAGGTCGAAGAATTGGAGCGCCAGATAGACCGCTACAGCGAAGAGGGCCCGCCTTTTGAGGGCTTCGTGCTGCCGGGGGGGCACCCCGCGGCGGCGGCGCTGCAGGTCGCCCGCGCCGTATGCCGGCGGGCCGAGCGCCGTACCGTCACCCTGTCTCGCGCTGAGAAGGTTAACCCTGAAATTCTCCGCTATCTAAACCGCCTCTCGGATCTGTTATTCGCCATGGCCCGTTGGCTGAACCAGCAGCAGGGGGTGAGCGAACCGCTTTGGAAGTCCCGCTGATACTGGCCCAAAACCTGAGTAAGACATTTACGGTCGCCCAAAAGGACCCCGGTCTGGCGGGCACCCTGAAACACTTCATAAGCCGCCGCTACCTGCGAATCGCGGCGGTGCGGGACGTCAGTTTTGAGCTGCAAAGCGGTGAGATCGTCGGATTTTTGGGCCCCAATGGAGCCGGTAAAACGACGACGCTGAAGATGCTCAGCGGTCTAGTCCGCCCCTCAGAGGGACGAGTACGAGTACTGGGCTTTGAGCCCTTTAGGCGCTGCGCCGAGTTTCTCAGGCAGATAACGCTGGTTATGGGTAACAAGCAGCAGCTCATCTGGGACCTGCCGGTCCTCGATTCACTGCGCATCAACGCTGCGGTATACCAGATTGACGGCCATACGGCCAAGGAGCGCGCTCGTGAGTTTGCCGCTCTGCTAGGTTTACAAGAGATACTTACTCAGCCGGTGCGCAAGCTTAGCCTGGGGCAGCGGATGAAAGCCGAGTTGATGGCGTCTTTGTTCCATTTGCCAAAGGTTCTCTTCTTAGACGAACCTACTTTGGGTCTCGACGTCAACGCGCAGTTAGCCGTGCGAGATTTTCTCAAAACCTATCGCGATAGGTACGGCGCCACGATACTGCTGACTAGCCACTACATGGCGGACATCGAGGCGCTGGCGGAGCGGGTGATCGTCTTGCACCGCGGCGGAATCCTCTACGACGGCGCTTTGCGCGGTCTGACCGATAAGTTTTCGCCTTTTCGCGAAGTGGACCTGGAGCTGGCCGATGACGTAGCGGCGCAGGCGCTCGCCGGCTACGGCGAGGCGCGTAAGACCCAGCGCCGCCGTTACCGCATACTGGTTCATCGCCAGGGGTTGATGCAGGCTTTGGCGGAGATAATGGCTCGCTTCGATGTGCGGGACCTGGCCGTTAAGGAGCCTCCCCTCGACGAGATAATCGCTAAAGTGTTCAGCGAAGGAGAGGTCTGATGCTCTGGGCGTTGCGTAAGGCGCTAACGCTAGTGAGCGTTTACTTCGCCTACATGATGGAGTACCGCGGCGAAATTCTTTTCTGGATGCTGAGCGGCGTGGCGCCATTTTTTTTCATGTCCGCCTGGAGCGAGGCGGCCAGACGGGGATTGACGCCGTACCAGGCCAACGACTACGCCCGCTATTTTTTTGCGGTTTTCGTGGCCAGACAGCTGGTCATCGTCTGGGCCCACTGGAACCTCAGCGAAGATATTCGCAGCGGCAAACTGTCTTTTCGCTTGCTGCAACCGATTGATCCAGTGTGGGTTTACCTGGCTGACCACCTGGGTGAGCGCGGCGTGCGCCTGCCCATGATGTTCGCCATAACCCTGGTTTTCTTTTGGCTTTATCCCCACGCCCTGGTCTGGCCGGGGGCGGCCGGGGCCTGCCTAGGCGCGTTGCTGGCGGCTCTGGCGTTTGGCGTCAACTTTCTAGTCAGCTACTCGATAGGATTGCTTTCGCTATGGCTGGAAGACGCCACCGAGATATTCGACCTTTGGTACGTAGCCACGCTTTTTTTCTCGGGTATGCTGGCGCCGCTCAGTCTCTACCCCCAGGCCGTGCTGCAGGTTATCGCCTGGACCCCCTTCCCATACCTCGTCTATGCGCCCGCGGGGTTGTGGTCGGGTATGGAGGTTGACTGGCGGCGGGGATTGTTGGCGTTATTGTTTTGGAACCTCTTCTTTTTGCTCTTGAGTCGCTGGCTTTGGCGGGCCGGCAGGCGTCACTACAGCGCCATGGGAGCCTAGGGTGCGTTATCTGAAGCTGCTGCTGACCTTTTGGCAAACTTCGCTGGCCGCGCGAATGGAGTACCGCACCGCTTTTTTGGCGGCTTTCTTAGAGGCTGGCCTGGAGGCCGCCGGAAAACTTTTTGGTGTCTATCTATTTTACGCCAACGGTTTTGATTTTGGCGGCTGGCGCTGGCAGGAGGCGCTGTTGGTTATGGGTCTGGCTACTCTTCTCGACGCGTTCTTCATCGCCATCTTCAACCCCAACTTGCGACGCGTCTCGGAAATGGTGCAAGACGGACGCCTCGACTTCGTGCTGCTCAAGCCGGTGGACAGTCAGTTTTGGATGAGCACGCAGCAGTTCGCCGCCGTGGGCTTGCCTTTTATGGTCGTGGGCGTCGCTATCGTTGTCTACGCCGGCGTAATCTCCGGCCTTGGGGCGGGCGGCTGGGCGCTGCTCGCCCTCAGTCTGGCCGCCTCCTTGCTGCTGGCCTATTCGCTGGCCTTTATCTTTGCGACGACGGCGGTCTGGCTCGTAAAGATATTTAACGTGGTCTACTTTCTGAACACGATAGTTTGGACCGGCCAGTACCCGTTGCAGGCCTATACCCGCCCCTTCCGCCTCTTCATGACGTTCGTGCTGCCTATTTACTTCATGACGACCGCGCCGGCGGAGCTGGCGCTGGGCAGGCGCACAGCGCTCTGGTTGGGGCCGCTCTTTTTGGCGGCCTTGCTGCTGTTCATCGCCAGCCGCGTTTTCTGGCGGTTCGCCTTGGGCTATTATTCATCGGCCTCGAGCTAGCTTAGAATACTGAAGTGGATGTATACGCGGCAGCCACCATCTTGCTGGCGTACCTTTTCGGCTCGATACCGGCGGGCGTGCTCATCGCCAAACTCTACGGCGTCAACATTCGCGACGTGGGTTCGGGCAATATCGGCGCTACCAACGTCTTGCGCTCCTTGGGATGGGGGCCGGCTATCGTCGTTTTTCTCTTCGACGTTTTCAAGGGGGGCGTCGCCGTCTGGGTGGCGCGCTTCTTCGGGGTGCACGGCTGGCTCCTGGGAGGGGTGGCGCTGGCCGCGGTAGTGGGCCACAGCTACTCCGTTTTCTTAGGCTTCAAGGGTGGCAAGGGCGTCGCCACCAGCCTGGGGACGGTGTTTTTCCTGGATCCGGCCGTGGCGCTTTTCGGGCTGGTGGTTGCGGCCGTAGCTATCTTACTGACGCGCTACGTCTCCGCCGGCAGTCTGCTGGGCACCTTTTCGGGGTTGGCCTACGCATACGCTCTGCAAAGGCCTGTCTGGGAGCTAGTGACGTTGACTTTGCTAGTCGGCTTCGTCTACTGGATGCACCGCGAGAACATTGCCCGCCTGCAGGCGGGCAATGAAAGGCGCTTGGGAGAAAAGGTCACCCATAAGAAAAGGTATCCCTAAGCCGTCGCCGCCTTGAACTGCGAACCGCTTTTAAGTTGCTGATCCGGTATTAGCAGCGTGGCCACAAAACCCAGCAAGGCTATTACGGCGGCGTACAGATAAACCTTTTTCATGGCGTTGGTAATGGCGTTGCTGAGGGCTTCGCTCATTTTCTTTTTCAATTCTTCCGCTTGTTTACCCAGTTCTTCCTTTACCTTGGCCAGGATCATGCTCTTGTACTGCGCCGGCGGCGGCGGGCCCGCCAGCAAAGTCTTCAGCTTTTCGGGCAGCAGGGGGTTTTGCAGCAGGGCCTTCTTGGCGGCGGCGTCGCCGGAAAGCGCTTTGTCGAGCTGCTCGAGCGTCCCCTGCAGTTGTTCGTCAAACGTCTTTTCGAAGGCGCTGGGGTCGCGCATCTGGCTGATGTCAACGTTGGCGCTGCGCAGCTGCGGCGGCAGGCTGGCGGTTATTTGCGTTTGCAGGCTGGCCGCCAGGACTGCGCCCATCAGGGCGATGCCTATAGTAGAGCCGATCTGCCGGAAAAATTGAGTGGCGCTCGAGGCCGTTCCCAGTCTTTCCAGGGGAACGGCGTTTTGCACCGCTAAGGTGAAGAGCGGCATGCCGGGGCCAAGGCCCAGGCCCATGCTTACCATCAAAGCCAGCACCTGCCACAGCGGGGTATCTACCCTGATAATGAAGTGCATCACGACCAGGTTCACTATCAGCCAGCCCATTCCCAGCAGCATCAGGGGTTTGTACCTTCCCCAGCGACTGGCTATCTGACCAGAGCCAACTGCGCCGATTACCGCGCCCAGCGTCAGCGGCGTAATCGTCAGGCCGCTAAGGGTAGCCGAGATTCCTTTTACCTGAATGAGGTAGAGCGGCAAGAAGAACATGGCGCTAAGAAAGGCCGCCCCGAAAAAGAAAAGGGCGATGCTGGCCCAGCGAAAAACCGGGTTTTGCAGCAGCGTCAGGTCGAACAGGGGTTCCCTGGTATGAGTTTCCACGTAATAGAAGACGAAGAGGCCCGCGATCGTCGTGGCGAAGAGGCCGAGGATAATCGGGCTGCTCCAGGCGTACTGATGGCCCCCCCAGGAGGTAGCCAGCAAAAGGGGGACGGTCCACAGCGTCATTGTCAGCGCTCCGCCAAAGTCGAAGCGGTGGTTGGAAGCGGGCAGCAGACGCGGCATGAAGACGGCGATAAAATAGACGGCGACGGCGCCTACGGGCATGTTGATGTAAAAGACCCAGTGCCAGGAAAAGTTGTCGGTAAGCACGCCGCCCAGCCAGGGCCCCACGACGCTGGCCAGGGCGAATACCGCTCCGAACAAACCCTGGAAGCGGCCCCTCTCGCGCGGCGAGAAAAGCAGGCCGATGGTGGTTGTGGCGACCGCGAAGAGGGCGCCGCCGCCGACGCCCTGAACGGCGCGGAAGGCGATTAACTGATTCATATCCGTCGAAAGGCCCGAGAGCGCCGAGCCCGCGAGGAATATAGTCACCGCAATCAGCAAGAGGGAGCGGCTGGAGACGATGTCGGAAAGCCTGCCGAATATCGGCACGGAGATGGTTGACGCCAAGAGGTAGCTGGTGCCTACCCAGGCGTATTTGTCCATTCCCCCGAGATCCTGGACTATTCGGGGCAGGGCGGTGGCGACTATCGTCTGGTCGAGAGCCGCCAGAAATATGCCCAGAAAGACGCCTATGAGCGTCATCAGTTGTGTTTTGTTCATTCTTCTTCCTCCGTAAGCTTGACCAGCAGCCTGGCCAGCTCCTCCTTCTCGGCGTCGTTGAGCCTGGCCAAGCGTTCGCGAAAACTCTTGCTGATGCAGGACTTGCCGCGCTCGATCGCCGCCTGCCCTTCGTCCGTGATGGTGAATATGAATCTCCTCAGGTCTTTTTCGTCGCTGCGCCGCGACACCAGACCGGCCTGCTCCAGGCGCTTTAGCGCGTGGCTGACGCTGGGTAACGGGACGTGCAGTTGCTGCGCCAGTTCCCCCGGCGAATGGTAACGCTCGATAAAGGCTAGCAGCATTAGGTCGCGCGGTGAGATGGCTTCTCTGTTGATGCAAGGGTTGGCCTCCTGCATCAGTCTCCTTTGTAGCTTCCACATTCTGGTCAATGAGGTCCAGGCGTTCACGTTGACTAATATAGTACATGTCGTTAAATATTTCAAATGAAAGTAATAGCGCTCCCAGGAGTATCCTAAAAAGCCGTCCTTATAAGCGCCCGAGAGAATAGTCAACTTGAATAAACATGCGAAGGCTAGATATACTGAGGGATGCCCGTTAGGGCAAGTAGGGAGACTTGATGCCTAGTCACTTGTTAGAGATATCCAACCTCAGCAAAGACGATTTAAGCGGACTTCTAGCTACGGCGGCGCACTTCAAGAAGACCCGCTACCGCGGCGCCGAGTTACGCGGGAAAACGCTGGCGCTGCTTTTCGAAAAAGCCTCGCTGCGCACCAGAACAACTTTAGAGGTTGCGGCGCTGCACCTTGGCGGACACGCTGTTTACCTCGACAGCAGACAGATAGCTTTAGGGGTGCGTGAACCGGTTTTGGACGTCGCCAAGAACTTGGGCCGTTGGCTGGATGGCATAGCCGCCAGGGTGAATAAACATGAAACGGTTAGCATTCTCGCGCGCGAGTCCGGCGTTCCCGTTATCAACGCCTTGTCCGATCTGCACCATCCCTTACAGGCGCTTGCTGATTTGCTCACGCTGCAAGAAAACTTTTCGACTCTGCGAGGTTTGCGACTGGCGTACGTAGGCGACGGCAATAACGTTTTGGCTTCGTTGCTCGAGGCCGCCGCCTTGGCGGGCGTAGAGGTGGTCGTCAGCACCCCCGAGGGTTACGAACCCGCGAAGGAGCTGCTGCGCCGCGCCGCCGCCAAGGTGGTGCGCGACCCCTTCGCGGCGGTCAAGGGGGCCAACGCCGTTTACACAGACGTTTGGGTATCCATGGGTCAGGAGGAAGAAGCCCAAAAGCGTCTGCGCGCCTTCCGCGGTTATACGGTTACGCCGCAGCTGATGGCGGCGGCTCCTAAAGACGCGATATTCATGCACTGCCTGCCGGCTCATTATGGAGAAGAGGTAGTGGAAGAGGTCGTTCACGGGCCGCAGAGCAAGGTTTTCGATCAGGCCGAGAACCGTCTGCATACCGTCAAGGCGGTTCTCGCGCTGCTGTTGGGAGGCGGGCTTGCTTAGGGCGGCGATACTCGGCGCCAGCGGATACGGAGGCTCGGAGCTCATCCGCATACTGGCTCGTCATCCCCAAGTAGAGCTCGTTGGGTACAGCAGCCGCGCCTACGCCGGCAAACCCCTCAGCGCCGCCTGGCCTCAGATAGACGCCGAGACGCCGTTTTCGCAGGTGGAAGACGCGGTGGCGGCCGCCCAGCTGGTATTCATGGCCTTGCCCAACGGCGTGTCTATGGAGCTAAGCCCGCGACTGTTAGCGGAGGGTCGCAGGGTAATCGATTTATCGGCCGACTTTCGCCTGCCGCCGGACGTTTACGAGCAGTGGTACCGCACAACCCATTCCAGCCCCGAGTGGTACGAGCGGTCTAGGTACGGCCTGACCGAGATATTCCGCGAAGATATTAGGGGTGCGGAACTGGTGGCTAACCCGGGGTGTTACGTCAGCGCCGCCAGCCTGGCGCTGGCGCCTTTGGCGGTGGCGGGGTTGGACGCGCAGATTGACGTAAGCGGAATGAGCGGCGTTTCCGGAGCGGGGCGCGACGCCGGCGGCACGGCCTTCGCCGAGGTAAACGAGAACCTCCGTCCTTACAAGCCTGCGGGTGAGCACAGACACACCGTCGAGATGGAGTACAACCTCGCCCGCATTCGCGCCCAGGGGCGCCGGGTGCGTACTCACGGCCCGCAACGCGACAAGAATCTGACGTTCGCGCCGCACCTGCTGCCGATGACTCGCGGCATACTGATAACAGCCTTCGTCACCTTGAGTCGCGAGGTGAAACCGGCAGAGATACGCGAGCTATACCGAGACTTTTACGACGGCGAGCCTTTCGTGCGTTTGACTGCCGATTTACCGCAGACCAAAGGCGTTTTTGGAGCCAATACTACTTGGATCAGTACTCGTTTAGACGGGCGTAACGGCCGGCTCGTGGTCTTTGCGGCGATTGACAATCTCGTCAAAGGCGCTTCGGGACAGGCGGTGCAGAACATGAACGTCATGTACGGCTTTGAGGAGACTTTGGCGCTGGAGAGCGGAGGACTATGGCCTTAGAGAGCGAGGTGCGCCTGCCAAGAGGCTTTTCGGCGGGCGCGCTGGCCAGCGGCATCAAGCCTAGCGGCAAACTGGACTTGGCGCTTCTCTACTCGGAACGCGAGGCCAACTGGGCCTATGCAGCCACGAGCAACCGCGCCGCCGCGCCTTGCGTGCTGCGCGGCCGCCGTCTCTATGACGCCGGCTCCGGTCTGCGCGGCTTGATAGTCAACTCGGGCAACGCCAACTGCGCTACGGGCGTGCGGGGAGTGAAAGACGACCTGCGTATGGCGGAACTGGCGGCGCGTTTTTTGCAAATAGAGGCGGACTCGCTGCTGACCGCTTCTACGGGTGTGATCGGCGTCCCCTTGGCGATAGAGAAAATTGAAAAGGCCTTGCCGGGAATGCAAATGAGTAGCAGCGCCGGATCTTTCGCCCGGGCCATCCTGACTACGGACACCAGGCCGAAAGTCGCCGCGCGAGAGCTGTCCGGCGGGGCGCGCATCGTTGGCGTGGCCAAGGGCAGCGGCATGATACACCCCAACATGGCCACCATGCTGGCCTATATACTGAGCGACGCCGAGGTTCCCCGCTCTGAGATGGTAAAGAAATGGCCCCTGATAGTCGACGCCACCTTCAATCAGACTACCGTCGACGGCGACACCTCTACCAATGACATGGCGGTGCTGGTAAGCAACGGTGTCGCGGGGTCGGTGGACGCGCAGGAGTTTTGGCGGACCGTCGAAGACGTTGCCACGGACCTGGCGCGTCAGATAGCTCGAGACGGTGAAGGCGCGGAGAAGCTAATTACCGTTCACGTCAGTGGCGCGCGCGAGCTTCGCGAGGCCCGCCAGGCGGCCAGAACGATAGCCGGCAGCACCTTGTGGAAGGCCGCCGTGCATGGCAACGACCCCAACTGGGGTCGCATCTTGGCGGCTTTGGGGCGTTCGGGGGCTCGCTTTGACCCGGAAAGAGCGCGGATAAAACTGCAGGGCAGCCTCATTTACGACGGCGGCGCGGTGCCCTTTAACGGCGTGGAGGTTCAAGCGGCCATGCAGGCAGCGGAGGTGGTGGTCGAGGTGGAGCTTGCAAACGGCGAAGCTACGGCAAGCGCCTGGGGCTGCGACCTGACGGAGGCCTACGTCAAGATCAACGCCGAATACACTACTTGAGTAGCCTTTGAAAGACGCCGCTGACGTTTGTCCGGCCCGTTCACAGGCGGTAAAATGTGCTATACTTATCTTCGTAATAACCTGTGGAGGTGAAGTTATGAGAAAAGTTTTGATAGTTGCTGGTCTGATGATGGCGTTATCGTTCGCTTCCGCCAAAGGGTACTTTGGCGCCTTTTTTGGCTACCCCGAGTCCATTGGCGTGCAGTACACCACGGACACTGGAATGCGTTTCAGCTTAGGCCTACCCGCTTTTGGGGGGTTTGGCATAGCTGGCTCCGCTGACATGATCTTGGGTAGCGGCGACCTTGGCGTAGAGAACATGGACCTGAGCTACTACTACGGCGCCGGCGCCTCGGTGGGCTATTACTTCCTGGGTTTCTTTGTCGCCAACGGTCATGGCTTAGCCGGTATAGAGTGGATGTTACCCAAGAGCAATATCGGCCTCTTCACTGAGATACAACTGGGTATTGAATACGATTCGTTCTCCGGCGTCGGGCCTTTCTATGGCGGCCGCTTTGGCGCTAACTTCCACCAGTAAATCTAGTTTTTGATAGCATGGGGGAGATGCGTAGGTATCTCCCCCTCTTTCTTGCCTTGTTCTTACTGGCCTCTTGTTCGCGCCGGGGCGACGCCATGGCGCCGCTGATAGGAATTACCGCCCCGCGTAGCGGAGCGGTCAGCGAGGGACAGAAGACGACCGTCGAAGGCTACGCTTTCGACGATGGCGGCGTCGCCAGCGTAAAGGTTGACGGCCAGGAGGTGTTAGCTGGAAAGGAAGCGGGCAAGAAACTGGTTCACTTTCGCTTTTTGGTGCAGGCCAAGCAGGGCGGCGAGGTGAAGCTAAATATCGTTGCCGCCGACGAAAGCGGCGCCAGGCGCAGGCTGACGTTACCGCTGACGCTGGATACCGCTAAACCTAAGCTGGTGCTGGAAAAGGTTGAAATGACCGATGACAAGCTTTTAAGAGTCGCAGGGCGCGCCACCGATGACGTCGAGGTGGACAGGGTGGTGGTCAAGTACGGAAAGACTTTTAGCAGGTTGCCGCTGCCCAAGGGAAAGAGCGTTAGTTTTATGATACAAGTTCCCGCTAAGAGCGCCACGATTATCGCGGTAGACGCCGTTGGACAGCGTACCGAGCGGCTCGCCAAACCTTGACAGTACTAGCGCAGGTTGCTAGGATGACCGTTGCTGGACCGTTCGCGGGCGATTAGCTCAGCTGGTTAGAGCGCACGCCTGATAAGCGTGAGGTCGGTGGTTCAAATCCACCATCGCCCACCAAAAAGCCGGGGAGACCCGGCTTTTCTTCTTTTTTATCCAGTGCTGGTAGCATGAGGGCGTGATTGACGCCGAATTACAGCGCCTCTCCCACGAGGTCCGCAGCCTGACGGCCGAGGGGCTCGCGCTGCTGGCGCAGACCGAGGTGGATACCGCGCCGTTGCGCCAGGCGCTGCTTGACTTGGAGGGCCCCTTCTTGCTGGTAGTGGCGGGCGAGTTTAACAGCGGAAAATCGAGCCTGCTCAACGCTTTGCTGGGCCAGGAGTTGTTGCGTGAGGGGGTGACTCCCACCACCGATCGGATTCAGCTTATCGCCTACGGCGAGGAGCCGCGCAGCAAGGTGCTGGAGCCGGGGCTCGTGGCGCTTTACCTGCCGCATCCGCTGCTAAAAGACGTTCACTTGGTGGATACGCCCGGGACCAACGCCGTTTTGGAGAAGCACCAGGTTCTTACCGAGCGTTTTTTGCCCCGGGCCGACCTGATTCTCTTTACCACCAGCGCCGACCGTCCCTTCACCGCCAGCGAGCGCGACTTTCTGCAGCTGATACAGGACTGGGGCAAGAAGCTCGTTCTGGTCGTCAACAAAACGGACCTCTTGAACGAGGAGGAGCGCCGTGAAGTCTTGGCCTTTGTAGTCGAGCAGGCGCGACGCACCCTCGGCCTCGAGCCTCCCGTCTTTGGTGTTTCGGCGCGATTGGCGCGCGACGGGGGAGACGGCGGCGTAGCGGCTCTGGAGGAGTACATCGAAAGGGTTTTGCGCGACGAGGCGGCCCGCATCAAGCTGGGCTCACCGCTGGGGGTTCTCTTACAGGTGTCGCAGGCGGCCGCAAGAGACCTGCAAAAGCGCAAGAGCAGCCTGGCGGCAGACCGCGATACCTGCAAGAGGCTCGACGCTTTGCTGGCGCGCCACCAAAGGCGGGTGCGTGAGGAGTTTTCCGGGCAGACCGCACAGGTGGCTTCGGTGGTCGCGCAGATACGGCGGCGCGCCGCCTCCTGGCTGGACGAGACGCTGCGTTTGGGCAGGATCTTTGATCTTTTGAACGCCAGCAAGATTCAAAAGTCCTTTGAGGCGGAGGTTATAGGCGAGGCGCACCGTGAGCTGGAAAGGCAGATCCAGGCGAGCCTTTCTTGGCTGGCGCGCTCGGAGCGCGATCTGCTGGCGAGCGCTCTCGATTTGTTGAAGACCACCGGCGGCGGGCAGACGACAAGCGGCGAAGAAACCGCCCTTTCGCAAGAAGTCTTTAGCGCGCTGGAAAATTACGACCCCGAGGCTGAGGCCCGCGACCTGCAAGGCATGCTGACGAGCGCCTTGCAGCACACCGCCCTGGCCGAACTGGGGGCCTTGGGCCTGGGGGCGGGTCTGGCGGTGGTGCTGCACGGTTTGGCCGCCGACGTAACCGGCGTTGCCGCGGGTTTGATGGCGGCGGTGCTGGGCTTATCTATTCTCCCCCGGCGCAAACGCGCGGCTATGCGCCGTATTGATGAGGGACTGGACAAGTTGCAAGAGGAGCTGCAGGCGGGGCTCGAGTCTACCCTGGAGGCTGAGCTGAGCGCTACCGCGGGCAGGTTCCGCGGGCTGTACGGCGAACACTGCGCCTCCTTAGCCGAAGAAGAAAAGCTCTTGCAGGACCTCTCGCAGAGGCTGCAAGAGCTAACCAGCCGCGCAGCGGCCTTGCGTGAAGAGCTGGACTTCTAGGGTTCTATGCGGCTGCCCAGCACCTTGAGAAACTGGCTGATCCACTCGGGGTGGGCGGGCCAGGCCGGCGCGGTAACGAAGTTGCGGTCGGTGTGGGCGTTGCTAAAGGTGTCGTTAGGTCCGACGTAAGTCGCTCCGGCGAGTTCTACCTCAGGCCCCACCGCGGGATAACCGCTGATCTGATAACCGTTTATGACCCCGGCGGCGGCCAGTATCTGGGGGCCGTGGCAGATGGCCGCTATCGGTTTGCCGGCGCTGGCGAATTCGCGGGTGATCTCCAACACCTTGGGGTTGAGGCGCAGATACTCGGGGGCGCGGCCTCCGGGTATCAGGAGGGCGTCGTAGGCGGCCGTCTCTACTAGGTCAAAGTCGGCGTTAATCAAGAAGTTATGACCAGGCTTCTCGCTGTACGTCTGGTCGCCCTCGAAGTCGTGTATGGCGGTCCTTACGGTATCGCCCGGTTTCTTATCGGGACAGACCGCGTCCACCTGGTGCCCCACCATCAAGAGCATCTGGAAGGGGACCATCGCCTCGTAGTCTTCCATGTAGTCGCCGGCGAACATCAGTATTCTTTTTTGTGACATGTGCCACCTCCGTTTTTCTTTCACCCCATTATAGCGAACCAGCCGCTGCGCGCAGCGGCTGGTTTTCGGAGATCGGCTTACATTTGGTTGAACATGATGGCGCGCTTCACCTCTTCGATTAGCTGAGTCACCGGGATGTCGCGCGGGCAGGCCTCGGTGCAGTTATAGGCGGTGCGGCAGCGCCAGACGCCGCCGCCGCCGGAGAGCGCCTTATAGCGCTCGGCGTTGCCTTGGTCGCGGCTGTCGAAGATGAAGCGGTGGGCGTTGACTATGGCCGAGGGGCCGAGGTAAAAGCCGTTGACCCAGAAGACCGGGCAGGCGGTGGTGCAGGCGGCGCAGAGGATGCACTTGGTGCTGTCGTCGAAGATAGCGCGCTCCTCGGGGCTTTGCAGGCGCTCCCGTTCGGGCGGGGTTTCTTCGTTGATGAAGTACGGCTTTACCTCGCGGTAGGCCTTGAAGAAGGGATCGAGGTCCACCACCATGTCTTTTTCGACGGGCAGGCCGCGTATGGGCTCGATGGTTATCGTCTTGCTCTTCAGGTCCTGCACCAGCGTTTTGCACGCCAGGCGGTTGACGCCGTTGATCATCATGGCGCAGGAACCGCAGATGCCGTGACCGCAGCTGCGGCGGAACGCCAGGGTGCCGTCCACTTCCCACTTGACCTTGTGCAGCAGGTCCAGCACCCGGTCCATGGGTTCGGCCTCGAGCTGGAAGGATTCCCAGTGGGGGGCGTCGTCCACCTCGGGGTTGTAGCGTTGTAATTCCAAGGTAATCTGCATCGTCCCCTCCCTAATAAACTCTCGGTTTGGGCTCGAAGCGGCCCAGCACTACCGGCTTGTAGCTGAAGCGAACCTTGCCCGTGGCCTCTTTGTACACCAGGGTGTGTTTCAGCCAGTTTTCGTCGTCGCGGTCCGGGTAGTCTTCACGGGCGTGGGCGCCGCGGGATTCCTTGCGGTTTTTGGCGGAGTGAACCAGCGCCTCGGCGACGTCGAGGAGCGAGCCAAGCTCGAGCGCGTCTATCAGGTCGGCGTTGTACTGCTCGCCTTTGTCCTGGATAGTGACCGTGCTGTAGCGTTCGTGCAGATCCTTGAGGATCTCTACCTGCTTACCGAGCAGCTCTTCCGTGCGGTAGACCGAGGCGTTCGTCATCATCGTTTCTTGCAGTTCGCGACGGATGGCGAAGGGCGAGTCGCCGTTCTCATTGGCCTTGAGCCGCTCCAAAAGTTCGCGGGACTTATCGGTGGCGTTTGGCGGAAGGTCGGTAAACGATTCCTTTTCGGCGTAGCGCGCAGCCGCCAAACCGGCGCGGCGCCCAAAGACCACCAGCTCTCCGAGAGAGTTGGTGCCCAGGCGGTTGGCGCCGTGCAGGCTGACGCAGGCCGATTCGCCGGCGGCGTACAAGCCGGGGACTTTAGTGCTGTCGCCGTCTTTTACCACTTCTCCCCAGATGGTCGTGGGGATGCCGCCCATGGCGTAGTGCGCGGTGGGGACGACGGGTATCGGCTCTTTTAACGGATCGACCGCCAGGTAGGTACGCGAGAACTCGGCGATATCCGGCAGCTTGTGCTCGATGATGTCTGGGTCGAGGTGGGTCAGGTCGAGGCAGATGTAGTCTTTGTTGGGGCCGCAGCCGCGACCCGCCTGCATCTCCAGGTACATCGCGCGGCTGACCATGTCGCGCGGCGCCAGGTCTTTGATGGAAGGGGCGTAGCGCTCCATGAAGCGCTCACCCTCGGAGTTGCGCAGTATGCCGCCCTCGCCGCGGGCGCCTTCGGTTACCAGAATGCCCAGGCGGTATAGGCCGGTGGGGTGGAACTGGAAGAACTCGATGTCTTCCAGCGGAATCCAGCCGGTGCGGTATATCAGCGCTTGAATGTCGCCCGCCAGGGTAAAGGCGTTGGAAGTCACCTTGAACATCCGTCCGTAGCCGCCGCTGGCGATGACTATCGTCTTGGCCATGAAGGTGTGCAGCTGGCCGGTGGCGAACTCCATAGCCACCAGCCCAATGGCTCTGCCGTCTTCGCTGAATATCAAGTCGAGAACGTGAAACTCGTTGTAAAAGGTTATGCCGCGCTTGACCGACTGCTGGTACAGGGTTTGCAGGATCATGTGGCCGGTGCGGTCGGCGGCGTGGGCGGCGCGGTGAACCGGTTCTTTGCCAAATTCCTTGGTATGCCCGCCAAAGCGGCGCTGGGCGATTTTGCCGCTGGGAAGCCTGTCAAATGGCAACCCCATGTGCTCCAGGTCTATTACCGCGTCCACCACTTCGCGGGCGAACACCTCGGCTACGTCTTGGTCGGTCAGGTAGTCGCCGCCCTTGACGGTGTCGTACATGTGCCATTCCCAGTGGTCTTCGTCTACGTTGCCCAAAGACGCGCCAATGCCGCCCTGGGCGGCTCCGGTATGGCTGCGGGTTGGATAGAGCTTGCTTATTACTCCTACGTTGGCGCCGTGGCGGGCGGCGAAGAGAGCGGCGGTAAGGCCCGAGCCCCCGGCCCCCACGACCAAAACGTCATGAACATGTGCCATTATCAGACCCCCTATAGCTTGGCGACGAAGAGCGCGCCCGCCAGCAGCAGCACCGCGGCCAGCAGGTAAGCCGTCGACTTGAGGATCACCCTCAGGCTGCCGTTGTGGATATAGTCGTCTAGTACGTAGCGTAGACCGTTGCTGCCGTGTAGCAAGGCCAAGGCCAGCAAGGTAATATCGTAGGCTTTGATGCTAATGAGCCTAGGGCCGATGTACACGTGCGCCCATAGCAAGAACAGTAGCAAGAGCCCGGAAACGCGCATGAACACCCACCACGCCAGCTCCAGGTTGAAGGTGGCTTGACGGCGGGCCTCTTCAAACTTGCGTGCTTTGATCGCCATCACTGGCCTCCCATTTTGAGAATCGTTGGCAGGGTGCTAGAAATTATGGGGATATATAACGCTATGAACACCACCAAAACCACGTACCAGACCGCTTTTTGTATACGCGTGCCCCACGAGGTAAAGTCCATTAGCATTATGCGAATACCGTTTAGCGCGTGATAGATGATTGCGCCGACGGTCAGCAGGCGCAACAGCTGATAACTGTCGGTTTGGAAGGCCGCCGAGACGGCCTTGGCGAAACCAGCGCCGAAAAGCGGGGCGGTGAGCTCGGTTGCGTGCAGCAACAGATAGAGCAAGATTGTCACCCCGGCTATTCGGTGAAGGTAAAACGCCCATTGACCTTCTTTTCCGCGATACATATCGCCTCCTCCTCGCGCCTCGGACAGCGCGGTAAAAACATCAAACAACCTGATTACACTCCGTAGCGCGTGTTTTTCCCAGGGACGGACGCCCCCGCTTTTTGACAATACCTCATGCAGCAGGGATGATAATAGGGCGGGAGGTAGGGCTTGAAGAGACTCGCCTGCGGGACGCACCTGATTCTTGACGGCTTCGGCCTCGAAGCGGAAGCGCTGGCCGACACCGAGCTGCTGTTAGGCAGCGCCAAGCGCTTGGCTGCGGAGTGGTCTTTGCAAGGCGGGCGCGAGCTGTTGCTATCCGAAGACACGGGCAGCAGCGTGGCCTTGCTAGCAAGGCGCGGTCACGTTCTGCTGCACGCCTACGTTGACGAAGGGGTGCTGGTGGCGGACGTTTTCGGCCACGGCGAGGGCGACCCGCTGAGCCTCGGCGCGACGCTCAAAGACTCCTTCGACTTTGGCCGCATTGAGCTGCGCGTTACCCGTAGAGGACGCTCTTTTCCCGAGTCGCCCGACTTGCTGCCAAGGGCCGTAGCCGGCGACCGCGCCTACGCCTACGCGCGCCTGCTGCGGTTGCCCTAAAGCCCGCGCGGCGCCGTCATTGCCAGTAAGGACGCACCCTATCTTTTTCCAGGCGTTTTCGCGCCTCAGGCAGCATCCCGGCTAGTTCGCTGGCGAGCAGGCCTATATTTCCGCACAGGTCTCCCGCCAAGCCGTGGAGATATACCCCCAGCCTGGCTGCGTCGTAGGCGCTCAGACCGGCGGCCAGCAGAGCCGCAATGACTCCCGAGAGCACGTCGCCCGTACCGCCGCTGGCCATGGCGGGGTTGCCGCTGCTGTTGACCGTGCAATTATCCAGCTCGCAGACTACGCTGGGGCCGCCCTTGAGCACTGCGACGCTGCGGAAGCGCTGGGACAGTTCGCGGGCGTAGCGCAGCGGGTCGGCGACCAGCGCCGGCGCGCTGAGGCCCAGCAGCCGCGCCGCCTCCCCGGGGTGGGGGGTGATTATCGTGGGAATAGCGGCTTTGGCGTAGGCCGCCACCACCTCGGGGTGCAAGGCGTCGGCGTCGAGTACGGTAGGCTTGCGCAGCTTCAAAGCGGCGCGAGCGGCGGCGGCGCCGCCGCTCGCGCCGCCCATTCCTACCGCTATGGCGTCGGCTTTGGCTTCGTGCAGACGGGCGTTGGTCCAACTGGAGACGGGCAGGCGTACGGACTCCTGGGGCGGGTTTACCGCTGCTTCGCCTGGATAGGCTACGGTCACCAGTCCGGCGCCGCTCTTGTAGGCCGCCAGCGCCGCCAGCGCCGGCGCGCCGCCGTATTCCCGCGCGCCGCCGACTATCAGCACTCGGCCCACGGAACCCTTGTGGGCGTTTCCCGGTCTCGTTGGCAGCAGCCCGCGCATTAGCCGCGGCGTAGCCATCTCGGGCAGGCCCGGTTGCTGCAAGGCTTTTGCCGGCAGCCCGATTTCTACCAGCGAGATTTTTCCGCAGGCGGAACGCGGCGGGTAGAAAACGTGAACGTGCTTCAAGCCCGCCAACGCCACGGTAAGGCTGGCTTTGACGTGGGGTTGGAAGGGCAGACCCGAGGGAACGTCAACGGCGATTACCGGCGATGACGATGCGTTTATTTTCTCTATCAGCGCCGCCCAATCGCCCTGGACGGGACGGCTCAGGCCGGTGCCGAAGACGGCGTCTAGCAGCAGGTCGCCCCCCTCGGCTCGGAACTCCTGCAGGGGTCTGATGGGCAGGTGCGCCGCCAGCGCGGCGCGGGCGAGTGCGGCGTCGCCGCGGTGATCCGGCGGAGCAAAAACGCTTACCTCTTTGCCCCAAAAGTGCAGCCAGCGCGCAGCCACGAAGCCGTCGCCGCCGTTATTGCCCTTACCGCAGACGACGCTTATTTTTCGCGCTTCCGGGTATGCTTTGAGAGCTTCTTGCGCCACCGCCCTGCCGGCCGCTTCCATCAGCAAGATGCTGGGGTAACCTAGCTCTAGCGCGCGGCCGTCGGCGGCGCGCATGGCTTCAGCGCTGAATAGTTTCATTGCGCCTCCTGCTCGTTCGGCGAGCTTTCGTCGCCTTTTTCCATCATATTCACGAAGCGCTCGAGCTGCTTTATGGTCCCCATGACCACCGCTCGGTCTCCTGGTTCGAAGACGTACTCCGCCGCCGGTGAGACCAGAGTTTCATCGCCGTGAATGACAGCCAGAATCACTATCCCGAACCTGCGGTTTAAGTTTAGTTCGGCGATTGACTTGCCGAGCAGGGGGCTGCCGCTGGATATCTCGATGTCCTCGATAGATATTGGCGCGTCGCCGCGGCGCAGCGTAGTCTCCAGAAAGTCGACGACGGCGGGGTGCAATACCAGATTAGCCAGCCTGCGGCCGCCGATGGCGTAGGGGTCTATTACCCTGTTCGCCCCGGCTTTGAGCATTTTTTTGCTGACGCTCAGCTCTTCGGCGCGGGCGACGATGTAGAGCTCGGGATTCAAAGAACGGGCGCTCAGCACCACGAAGAGGTTGGTGGCGTCGTCGCCGGTGGCCACGATCAGCCCCTTGGCCCTTTCCACCCCGGCTTTGCGCAAAACCTCGTCTTCGGTGGCGTCTCCTTTTATCACGATGTAGCCTTGCTCTACGGCGCGGTTTACCCGCTCGGGGTCGTTTTCCACGGCTACGAAGGGCTCGCGCCCCTGGAACAACTCAACGGCGGCCTGCTGGCCGACCCTGCCCAGGCCGACGAGCAAGACGTGGTTGCGCAGCGCTGCCGCTTTCTTTTCCATCCGCCTCTCCCTCCTTTCACCGCTGGCCAGCATTTCCACTACGTACTCGGCGATTACGCCGAGCAGGTAAAAGAGGCTGGCGATGCCGGCAAAGCCGACGACGATAGTAAAGATCTTGCCGCCGGCGCTCAGCGGATGCACCTCGCCAAAGCCGACGGTGGTCATGGTGATGAACGTCATATAGAGCGCGTCTATCCAGCTGGCGTGTTGCGGTCGCCATAGCAGCCAGTAGCCGACGGTGCTCGTGGCGCCGGTTATCAGCACCAGCGCCAGCGGCAGAACCAGTCGCTCCAAAAGGCGCTCGAGGCGTCCCATAACCTCAATCTAGCACCGCGCGCGGTAGGCTTAGGGAATGGACGTAGCCCGCGCCAAACTGCGAGCAGCCAGGCGAGTAGCGGTGCTTACGGGGGCCGGCGTTAGCGCCGAGTCGGGCATACCCACCTTTCGCGGTTCTGGCGGGTTGTGGGAAGGCTTTCGCCCTGGGGAGCTGGCCACGCCCCAGGCCTACGCCCGCGACCCCGACAAGGTTTGGCGCTGGTACGCCTGGCGTTACCGGCAGGTAATGGCGGCGGAACCCAACCGCGCGCACTACTTGCTGGTTGAGTTGGAAGAGAAAAAGGGGGACGGCTTTTTATTGGTCACCCAGAACGTAGACGGCCTGCACGCCCGCGCTGGCAGCCGCCGCCTGGTGGAATTGCACGGCAACATTACCCGCGCCCGTTGCGAAAGCTGCGGAAAGCGACGGCAACTGCCTCCTGCCAACGAGTTTGCGCCGCCTCCATTTTGCGATAGCTGCGGCGACCGTATGCGCCCCGACGTGGTATGGTTCGGCGAGTTTCTGGACGCCGCGCTGCTGGCTCAGGTGGAAGGGGCCTTTGGCGGCGCCGAGGCGGCCTTGGTTATCGGCACCAGCGCCGTGGTGGAACCGGCCGCCAGCTTGGGCCGGCTGGCCAAGTCCGCCGGCGCCTACCTGATAGAAATAAACCCCGAGCCCACGCCGCTCAGTCCGTTAGCCGACCTTTCCCTGCGCGCTAAAGCCTCACGGGGGTTGCGAGCTTTGATACAGCAGTAAAAAACCCGGCTCCCGGCGTCATCCGGGAGCCGGCGGCAGACTGCTTTTATCTGACCACGGGGAAGCCGTTTACCTCGTCGTTGTGGAACCAGATGAATTCGTTGGAGGCGTGCATGGCTCCGGCGCTGTCGAAGCGGTCGTCGGCTACCCTGAAGCGATTTTTGGCCGCGTCCCAGACTATCCGGCTGGCGAATACCGGGGCGATCCCGTAGCGCCCGCCCGCCATGGGCGGCTTGGGAAGGTCCGGGTAGGCGTAGTAGAGCGCAGGCTCGTGCTGCTCGAACTCTCCCTTAGCGACCGCTAGGGGAGGCGCGGACTGCTGTAAGCCGCTACGATTGACGGCGCTCTCGTAAAAATTGGTAAAGAACTGCTCCACCTTAGTTTGCTCTATGTCGTTTTTCAAGAAGATGCGGGAAGCGTTGATGGCGCCCATGATGGCGGCCACATCGTCTATGCTGTGACTATTGTCGTGGCGGAACATTCCGTGGGCGAAGTTGTAATCATCAAGCAGCTTCGCGTAACTACGCAGCGCGACCCGCCTGAAGAAGTCGTCTTTGCTAACGCGCCAGGCCTCGATTAAGCCGCGCAATCGGTAGGCGCGCTGCACCGCAGAGTCGCCGCCGGCATTGCTGAGTTGCAGGGCGATACTGCGCAGCCGGCCTTTGGCGGAGTCTTTTTGGGGTCGTGCGGCTATGTACCAGGTAAGGGCTTGCACCGCCTGCGAGAGCTCGCGCGGACCCTGAGGCTGGCGATGGGTCAGCGCCGAGTAAAGACGATCGGCGGCTTCGCCAAAAGCCTTTGCCGCCCCGGGGTCGTAATAGCGGTTGCTGGAGCTGTGAGGCAGAGTCTCGCCGCCAAGGTAGGCGGAGAGGTTGGAGAAGGACTCGAGCATAACCCACTGCCCCAACCAGTCAACGCTGCCGTCGCTGCTAAGAACCAAACCTTCTTCATTCATCAAGCGACTGGCGGCGTAGCCGGCCTGCACCTTGGCGCTGGCGTTCATAATCATGCCGACAAAGCGCCACTGGGCGCCGAAGTCGCTGCTGGGCGTACCAAAGTGTTCGTCCACGTGGAACTGCTTGGCCCACTCGGCTTCTTTCATGATGGTCCAGCCGCTGGCGGAGGCGGTGACGACCTTTTCGAAACCGGCGGGGTCCCAGTGCTGGGTGCCAAAGTCTTTGGGGTCCAGTTTGCCGGTGTAGTGGGGGTCGCCGCTTTTGTAAACGGCTCGCAGCAGCACTATCCCTTGGCGCACCGCCGGGCTGTCGCCGTCGTTTGGATTGGCGTCGACGGCTTTCATCATGGCCATCACCGCCGCTTTGGGCGGCTTGAAGCGCAACCCCAGCCCCGAGCGCATTACCAGATTGCCCAGGTTGTAACGGGAGTACCAGTAGCCTTCTTCTTCGGCGTCCACCGCCTTGAAGTCGGCGCGCCCGTCCATCAGGCCGCCGCCCGCCAAGGCGCTCGCGGCCAGGCTGAGAATCAGCGTTGTTGCCAGCATTAATCGTCTCATTTTCATCTGCGTCTCCTTTTGTGCGCCTGTGGCGCTACAACCCGACGCTAAGGCCGCCCAGCCGCCGGCGAGGTATTGCAGGCGACATTGCAAAATAGCGGCAGGGCTCGAGCTGCCGCTTTAGCGGTGGAGCCGGAGTTTTCGAGGGTCTCTTTACTAGAAGCGCAACTTACTTGTTGCTTTTGCGCCCGCGCCAGGCCAGCTTGAAGGGGACCTCGCGCAGGTCCAGGTCCTCGCGGATGCGGTTTCTGATAAAGTTCTCGAAGGCGCGGGTGACGTAGGCCGGCTGATTGACGAAAAAGACGAAGAGCGGCGGCGCCACCTGCGGCTGTGTCACGAAAAATATCTTTAGCGGCCGCCCCTTGAAGTTGGGGACCCTGGTCTTGCTAAGCCAGAGTTGCACCCAGCGGTTGAGGTCGGCGGTCTCAAAACGCCGCCTTGCCAGATGGTAGAGGCGGGTGGCCAGCTGGAAAATCTTGTGGATATTCTGGCCGTTGACGGCGGAGGTGTAGATGGTCGGTACGTGCTCCAGGTGGGCCAGCTTTTGGCGTAGTTGCTGGCGCACCGCGGGCTGTTCTTTCTTGGGAACGGCGTCCCACTTGGTGATCGTCAGAATTACCGGTTTGCCGGCGTCCAGCGCCTCGTTCGCCATTTTTAGCTCGTGATCGCCCAACTCAAAAGGGTCTACAGTCAGCACTACTACGTCCGCTTCCTGGATGACGCGGTGGGCGCGCTGGATGGCGAAGTGCTCCACCGCGGTATCGGGACGCTTGCGGATGCCCGCGGTGTCTACCAGCACGAAGCGGGAGCCGCCGTACTCTAATTCGGCGTCTATGCTGTCGCGGGTGGTGCCCGGCCGGTCGGAGACTATCACGCGCTCCTCGCCGAGAATGGCGTTGAGGAGGCTAGACTTGCCGGCGTTGGGCCTGCCCACGATGGCCACGCGGATTGGGGGCAGCTCCACTTCGGCCTCTTTTTCTTCCTCTGGGAGGCGTTCCCAAATGGCTTCTTCCAGCTCGTCTATGCCGCGGCGGTGCTCCACGGAGGTGGGCAGAGGTTCTGCAAAACCGAGGGCGTACAGCTCTCCCAGGTACATTTCGTGCTTGGGGTGGTCCACTTTCGTCGCGACCAGCAGGACCGGTTTGTTCTTGCGGCGCAGGTAATCGGCCACTTCGTAGTCGGCTTGGGCCAACTCGGCGCGACCGTCTACCAGGAAAAGAACCAGGTCTGCTTGCTGCAGGGCGCGGTCCACCTTTTCTTTGATTTTTGCTTCCCAGGCGTCGCCCGACCACAGGCCGCCGGTGTCCACCAGCTTGAACTTTCCGCGCTCGGTCTCGACCACGGCCTCCTTGAGGTCGCGGGTAACGCCCGCTTCATCGGCAACTACCGCGTCGCGGCGTCCGAGCAGGCGGTTATAGAGGCTGGATTTACCCACGTTGGGGCGTCCGACGATTACCACTTTCCGCATCTTCTAGGGGGCTCCCTCGGCCCGAAGCCTCAGTCTAATGCAAGTGCGCAGGGTTGGAGCAAGATGAGTGCTTAGGCGGGCTACAAGAGAGAGGAGCTGCAAAGCGGGATGCATTAGATAGCATAAAATTTAAGTGCTGCATAGACCTGTTCGATTTTGTTTTTCTGGTCAAACTGATATTACTGCACCCCACTTTCCACGTGATATCCCAAGCTACGCACCTTGACTGCGGCCGCTTAAACATACTGCTGTTATCACCGGGTAACGCATGGGCTTGCCGCTACGGGTCGGCTCCTCCTTGTTTTAACACGAGGCGCTAGCTGGCGCAGACCTTTGCCAAGCCTCCTTTTGAATGAGTCTCCTACCAAGAGACTATTGGTTTGTCACAGCTCTTCTACCAAGTTTTCCCAGGCGGCTTCGCGCTCGTTCAGGGCATGATTCAGCTCGCTTTCTTCGCGGGCGATGGCGGCGTAATCGCCGGGGCCGAGTCCGGGCTCGGCGGCGCGGGCGTGCAGGGCTTTGAGGCGCTCC
>Ga0256833_1000040_pt1 | contig 95200 bp, 90 predicted proteins | sample 356284metaG_FD_190535 | JGI IMG/M metagenome (GOLD analysis project Ga0256833, IMG submission 190535) | Hydrothermal vent microbial communities from Mid Atlantic Ridge, Atlantic Ocean - 356-284 | ecosystem: Environmental > Aquatic > Marine > Hydrothermal vents | place: Atlantic Ocean: Mid... | reverse complement strand
ACCTGCCGCATCGTTCGTATGTAGGGTGGAAAAAACCAGGTGGCCTGTGAGGGAGGCCTGTACTGCATATCTCGCAGTTTCTGGGTCACGGATCTCGCCTATCATCACTATATCGGGATCCTGCCTCAATATGTTTCTCAAAATGCTTGAAAAAGTGACGTCGATCCCTGGTTGCACGGCAATCTGATTAAATTCCTCATATACCATTTCTATGGGGTCTTCCACTGTGACTATATTCACCTCAGGGCTGCTCAGATGCCTGAGAGTGGAATATAATGTAGTGGATTTACCACTGCCTGTTGGCCCGGTCATGAGTATCATCCCATAGGTATTTTGCAAAAAGGATTTATAGACCTCGAGGTCCCTTTTGGAAAAACCGAGTTCATCCAGATCGCTCATTAGTATATCCGCGCTCTGGAGCCTGAGTACCACCTTTTCTCCAAAGGCAACAGGTACTGTAGAGACCCTTACCTCAGCGTCTTCTCCCTTCCACGAGACCTTTATCCGACCATCCTGGGGTCTTCTCTTTTCGGCTATATCCAACCTGGAAAGGGCCTTGATCCTTGTACAGAGGGCCTCGTGCACCACCCTTGGAAGCCTATGTATGGTGTGAAGGACACCATCTATTCTGAAACGGACGACAGATTCTCTCCGTTTGGGTTCGATATGTATATCACTCGCCCTTTCGTTCAGGGCATACTGAAATAGATGATCAACAGCCTTGTTTATGTGTTTGTCGCTTTTTGCCCCACCCTCCCTGGATGACAGCTTTACATATTGCTCCAGATTGGAGATATCCACCTCTGGTGCACCAAGAACATCCTGTGCTGCCGCAATGGAACGCCTGAAATCAAAGAATTCTGCAATGACCCTCTCGATGTCTCCTTTGGGTGCTATTGTAAACTCTATCTCTGCCTGGCATGCCCTTTGGATATCTTCTTTCAACTCTTCGTCGTCTGGATAATAACAGCATACCTCGAGGACATCTCCATGCCATTGTATGGGCAAGACAAGCCTGGTCTTTGCAAAGGATACAGGGAAGGTCTTGGTTACAATATTTATATCCAGTTTGAGGGGGTCCAGCCTCTTGAACTTCCATCCCTTTTCCTTGCAGACGGCCTCGAGAATTTGCGCCTCTGAAAGTGGTTGATCCTTTGATCCATTCCTGGATAACTGCAAAGAGGCGATCCACTGAATGAGGTCAATACCCTTTCTCTTGGCTATATGTATCTTTTTCTTCAATTGGCTGATCTTTTCCGGCGGAAGAAGATCGTAACGGGTCAAGATTGGTAAAATAAAATCTGGTTGATGGTAAATCATATTCATGTCTTGTAGGCCCATGTCAATCTGGTATCATGCAGTGAGCAAAGAGGTAGAGAAATGTATCTTGAAATCTGCACATTGACTATTGAAATTATCGGAAACCTCCTATCTGATGATTAGTGAATCCACCAATAAGGCCCAGAAGAGATTTTGGATAGAGCTCCGGGTCGAAACCCCACCAGAGCTATCTGACGCAATAATAGCCTTTCTTGTGTCAGAACTACATCGTGGCGTAATCGTTGAAGAAATCCAAGGCGACAACAACCAACAATCCGAAAAGCTACTCATCAAGGCCTATCTAAATGAAGAAGACATCGACTCAGGGGCCATGAAGGGCATAGATACCTATTTCTATGAACTTATCGAGCTACATTCTGAATATCCACAGATCAGATGGGACATACAGCACATCGTAGAAGAAGATTGGGCCCAGGGCTGGAAAAAATATTTCAAGCCGATCAAGATCGGCAACAGTCTCGTGATCAAACCCAGCTGGGAAACATATGTCCCTGGAGAAGACGAGATAGTCATAGAGATAGATCCAGGACAGGCATTTGGCGTGGGCACCCATGCATCCACGAGGGTCATCCTGGAGATGCTGGAAGAGATAGCTCGAGACAAGGAGCTCAAGGACTCTTCGGTACTGGACATAGGCACTGGCACAGGCATACTCGCCATATCAGCAGCAAAGCTTGGTGCCCTGGATGTCACTGCCATAGATATAGATCAAGATGCTGTGGAAGCAGCCAGGAAAAATGTACACCTGAACAATGTTCACAGTGCTGTCTCTGTCAGCAACACCCCGCTCTGGGAGGTAGAAGGCCCATTTGACCTGGTACTGGCAAATCTCGACAGGGACACACTCCTTTTTTTTTCAAGAGAAATCTCAAGACTTGTGGCACCAGGAGGGATACTTCTTGCCGCTGGCATAATCCAAGGCCAGGAGCATGATGTGATCAAATCATTCTCTGAAAATGGCCTGTGTTTCTTGGCAATAAAGCAGGACGAGATAGAACCTGAATGGCTGGTTATCAAGCTTTCGAAAAACAACTGAGGCCTCCTGCATTCGTTGTTGATACAGAATTACTGAAAAGTGAGAAACACATTCACCTAAGTCCTGGTGAACAATTTCATATGGTGCATGTCAAACGCCTTGGGCCAGGTAGCGTGGTCAGTCTTGTCGATGGCCTTGGCAATATAGCCCCTGCAAGGGTCTTACAGATGGATACCAAGGAGGTGATTCTTGAAAGAACCGGACCGATTAAGTGGCAGGACGACCTCTTACCCATGAAGCTGATCCTTGCCATGATCAAAGGAGAGAGGATGGATCTGGCCATATCTAAACTTTCTGAGATAGGCGTGGGCCAAATACAGCCAGTCATCACGTCTCGAACTGTTACACGCCTTTCAGGGGAAAGGCTGAAAAAGAAATGGCAAAGATGGCAGGCGTTGAGCCTTCATAGCCTAAAGCAATGCCGAGGTGCCATGGCCACCAAGGTCCTCAAGCCGTTACAATTGGGACAGGCACTTTTAAAGACAGATACCCCTGGATCACGAATTGTCCTCTTGGAAGATCAAGGCAAGAGCAGACTACTGGAAACACTGCAAAAGACCTCGATGCCCTTTCCCCTGACAATTGCCATTGGCCCCGAAGGGGGATTCAGCCCAGAAGAGAAAAGGCTCCTCGTCCACGAAGGGTTTCAGCCAGCCAGCCTTGGCACCAGGATACTGAGGAGTGAAACTGCAGCAATCTTTTCCGCATCCATCGTTTCTGAATTCTATACTTCTGGAGATACGGTATGAAAGACAATTTCCACGCCCTTATCCTTGCAGGAGGAATAGGCACCAGGCTCTGGCCCAAGAGCCGAAGGCACCGCCCCAAACAGTTCCTCAAGATACAGGATGAAGTGACCCTTCTTGTAAGGACTGTTGAGAGGGCAGAGGCCATCTTTGATGTCCAAAACATCTGGATCTTGTGCAAGCCCTATCATCTGGAGGAGGTTATAACGCAGCTTCCAGATATCCCGCGAACAAACATCATTGTGGAACCATCCCCAAAGGGGACAGCAGCAGCAGTCATCTATGGATGCCTCCTAATAGAGGAACACTCTCCAGGCTCCACAGTGACAGTCTTTCCGTCTGACCATATAATCAGGCCCTTGGATGAATTCAAGAAGACCATAGAGGCTGGAATGAGTTGGGCCTCCAAGAACCCGGCAATGGTCATCTATGGCATAAAACCCAAGAGGCCTGAGACATCTTATGGGTATATCGAGGCGGGTAGCACCATAGACCAATGCAAAGGTCATCAATGCATGGATGTGACGGCCTTCCACGAAAAACCTGATAGAAAGACCGCCCTGGCATATATTGCTTCAAAACGATTTCTATGGAATAGCGGCATGCTCTCCTTTGCTACGTGGATATTCAAAAAGGCCCTGGAGATGGACGCCTTTTCCATCTGGAGTCCACTTCTCGGCTTAGCAGAAAAAAAAGACCTCATGGCAAAGGCTGAATTGACAAAGGATATCTACTCCGGGCTGCCGGAAGATCCATTCGATACGGCTGTCCTGGAAAAGATGGCCAGATGTCAGCCACCCAGCGGTATTGACGCCCCCATTAAGCTCGTGGTTTTCCCCTGCACCTTCGACTGGCACGACATGGGGGTCTGGGAGAGCTATTATGAGCTGTCGCAAAAGGACCAGCATGGTAACGCCCTCTTGGGTACTGCGTTCGAAATGGATTGCAACGGGATGCTCATAATGTCGGAAGGCCCTAATTTGGTGGCAGCCATCGGTCTTTCCGATATAGTAATAGTATTTGAAGGAGACGCTGTGTTAGTATGCCCGAGAAACCAACTGGACAAGGTCAGAGACCTGGTGGAAGAACTCAAGAACAAGGGATATGAAAAATATATTTGAGATATGTTCACCTTCATGACTCCACCTCTATTCACCAAGGAATGAAGAATGATTGTAGGTTTTGATACAACTGTTTTCCCAAGACTCGACTATAAGGATCCGGAAAAATTCTGGGGCACTATAAGCTATCTCCAGGACTTCTTTTCTGTTCACCGAGACAGACTTCATACCGTTTTCGAAAAGGCACAGGAGATGAAGAGGTGTTTCGACCACTTCGATCCTTTCATCCAGAGCTACACTGCTAAGATCTGCCCCTATTGTGGCACGGTATGTTGTGCAAACAAATTTGGCTTCCCCGAATTTGCAGACATCGTCTCGTTTCTCTCATTGGGCCTATCCATCCCTGATTATGACCTTGATGTTGACGAAGAGGCCATTTGCCAGTTTATTGGTAAAAAAGGCTGTATTCTCCCTAGGATTCAGAGACCTTACAGGTGTACCTGGTATTTCTGTGATCCTCTAATGGTGCAGATAGATATAGGGCCTGCAAAACAGTACAGGAAATTCATCCAGGACGTCCAGGATCTCAGCCGTACGAGAGGAGACCTCATGAGGGAATTTTTCCCCATATGGGAGGAACATGGCAACCTAATAGAATGAAAATCAATGCAAATCAGATCACTGCACTAAGAATAGTCCTGCTCCCTCTGCCACTTTTCCTTATCTACGGAGGCACTACGTCGAGATGTATTGCCCTGATAATACTCATATTCCTTGGGTTGACCGATTATCTCGATGGCCTCATGGCCCGAAGATATGGGGTCACGACCCTTGGCAAACTGTTGGATCCCATTGCAGACAAGATATTCGTTGCAGTCACTCTGGTGCCCCTTGCCGACCTCCACATACTGCCAATGTGGATCGTCTGGCCCATATTCTTGAGGGAGTTTCTGGTTACTGAAATGCGCAGATTCATGACCCCAGGTACCAAGGGCCTCAAGGTTACCGAGCTGGCCAAGATCAAGACCACCCTCCAAATGGTTGGCGTAGGCCTCATCCTCTTGACAGCAACCTTCCCTGACAAGCTGATCACCATATCCTTCTTGTCTGGTCTTTTTGTCGCCACCTTGTTTCTTGGCGTAGCCATCTACTTCAAGACAAGTCGATTGAGCAGTAGGTTAAAGGCTGCCCTCTTTTTTGAAATACTTGGATTGGCGATTGCCATACTCTTTACCCCTACAATGATCAATCTCCTCTACGGCATAATAGTATTGGGGATAACCCTGGCCTCGGGATTCCAATATGTAAAGGCCTGCCTACCCTATGCATTTGAGGCAGGCTGGAAGGCATTTTTCCATCTCGTCTCCTCTCTTCTGCTTCCCCTGTTTGTATTGGGCCTCTTGCCAGTGGCCCCCAAGAGTACCCATCTCCTGGTGGTCCTTATATTGGCCATAGAATTTGCCGTACAAGGAATAGATATGTGGGCGGCCCAGGAAAAAAGAAGAGACATCTCTGCCATTAAAAAGAGATACCTATTCCCTTTTCTGGTGCTGGTCTCTACTGTGCTTTTTCTCTCTGGCGTTGAATTGGTGAGTGTGGTCCTCTGGTTTCTGGCCCTGGCCTCAGCTGCATCTCTTTTTTATCTGGCAGCAGATATATGGCTTCACAGAGAACTTTTTTCCAATGGGGAATTTTTTTAGGGTCCCCAGGGCCTATAACTTGCTTAGGAGATTTGTACAAGTTATAACAAACTAACATGTATATCGACTCTGGACTAAAACAAAAGGTAAAGATACTTACCGTCAGGGAAGAGATCGAGCTGAGGGAAAGAGAGATACTAAGCCCTCATGCCTGCCTAAGCAGTGAAACAAAGGGAAGGCGTTTCAAGTCTACCCCCTGCAATATAAGGACAGCCTTTCAACGAGACAGAGATCGCATAGTATATTGCAAGGCATTCAGAAGACTGAAACACAAGACCCAGGTCTTTCTTTCCCCCATGGGGGATCACTACCGAACCAGACTCACCCATACCCTGGAGGTCGCAGAGATTGCCAGGACAATAGCAAGGGCCCTCAAACTCAATGAAGACCTGACAGAGGCCATTGCCTTGGGTCATGACCTTGGCCACACACCTTTTGGACATGCGGGTGAAACAATACTAAACGAGATTGTTCCAGGTGGATTCAGCCATTGCAGACATAGTCTCAGGGTGGTGGACGTGCTGGAGAATGGAGGACTGGGGCTCAACCTGACATACGAGGTGAGAGATGGTATCCTGAAGCATTCCAAGGGATTCGGCAATATCATACCCAAAATGCCTGGGGAGTGTGCCCAGACCATTGAAGGACGAGTGGTTAGGATAGCCGATGTGATCGCCTACCTGAGTCACGACCTGGACGATTCCATAAGAAGTGGGGTGATAAAGGCATCCCTGGTACCAGACGATGTGACAAAGGTACTGGGAGACACACATGGAAGCCGGATATCGTCCATGATCAAGGATGTGATTGCTAGCACCGTGGTGACTGACCAGGCAATGGAGCTCAATATCAGCCCGGTCATGCTGGAAACCATGCTCGAACTCAGGGCCTTTCTCTATGACAATGTATACAGGGCCCCTCAAGTACACAATGAGTTTGAAAAGGCCAGGAAGATACTCCTGGAACTCTATGAATATTTCCTCAAACACAAGGATGCATTCATCAGGGAACGATCCAGACTCTTTGAGGAGGAAAGATGCGTCAGGAAAAATGACACACCCTATGAACGGGACGTGTGTGACTTTATCGCTGGGATGACAGACCGCTATGCCCAAAATCTCTACAACAAGATATTCATGCCCTCGTCCGTAGTGTGACAATGTACCCGAACAGGTCTTTCCACATCCCAGCCCTACTGTACTTCATTCTCGTATCCATTTTCATCTCCTACCTCTTTTTCGATGCATTGCCATGCCTGGCCACCAAAACAGCCAAACAACCCTGGGACATCAAGGCAGACAGGATCATCTTTTTCCATCAGTCCAAGGTCTTTATTGCCCAAGGCCGTGTCCAGATCATAAAGGACAAGCTCAAGGTATATGCCGACAAGGTCCTATACGACAAGACCGGAGAAAAGATAGAGGCATGGGGGCATGTGGTGATACACATGGACCAGGATGTACTAAAGGGCTCCAGAGGAGAGATAGATCTCAAGACATCCACCGGCAAGATGGAAAGTGCCTTCCTGTATCTTCGAAGGAACAATATCCACCTCATGGCCAAACGCCTTGAAAAGGTAGGGCCGGAACAATACCACGCCATCGATGCCACCATCAGCACATGCCCACTACCCAAACAGGCCTGGAAGTTCAAGTGCAAGGACCTCTCTCTCACAGTAAACGGAGAGGCCAAGGCCACAAACAGCTTCTTTGAGATCCGGGATATACCGGTATTTTTCACACCCTGGCTGTATGTACCAATAAATCGATATAGAAAGACTGGCTTTCTCATACCAGAATACACCTCTTCTAAAAGGAACGGGGTGGGCATTGACATACCCTTCTTTCTAACCCTGAACGACAGCATGGATCTGACCTTTTATCAACATCCCATGTTTAGCCGGGGATGGATGGAGGGTATAGAATACAGGCATGTCTTTTCTCCCATGGACAAGGCCGTGGTCCGCTACAACTTCCTCAACGACAAGAAAGACGACTCTGATTTCAACGGGGATGGACAGACGAGGGGTAATGATTTCAGATGGTGGATAAGGGGCAAAATGAACCAGCAGCTCCCCTTCGATTTCATGGCCAAGTTAGACGTGGATCTCATGAGCGATATGGACTATCTCCAGGAATTCGACAATGGCCTCATGGGTTTCGATGCCAGTAATGAGACATTCAAGAAATATTTCCATCGCTCCCTGGCAGACGATGCAGATGAAATTCGCCCCTCCACTGCCCAGATAACCAGGGAAACTGAGGATAGCTTTCTCGCCCTACACGGCAGGTATAATGACAATCACTATTTTGGAGAAAGAGCCTACACTGTCCAAACCCTTCCAAGTGTCTTTCTCCATACGTTCAAGACCAGACTATTACACACCCCAGTATATTATCAGATGGATTTCGATTATACCGACTATTGGAGAGAACAGGGAACAAAGGAACACAGGATAAAGATGTCACCAGGGCTCAGCCTGCCTGCCAACCTATTTGGCTGGGGAGACCTGGTCCTCACAGGCAATCTGGAAGATACCATCTACGTGGCATATGGCGAAGAAACCACAGGAGACAGACCCAAGGATACTGCAAGTAAGTTCCGGTACCAGTTACAAGCAGACCTCAGCAAGACATTTAGTAGAAATTACCAGATATCTGGCCACTCACTATGGCGCCACAGTATAACCCCAAGGCTCCAGTATCTCTATACCCCCCACAAGAAGGACGACGATATTCCACAGATAGACCGACAGGATCACTATGACAAGATCAATAGACTCAGGTTTTCTCTCCTAACCTTCTTGAGCAACAAGGGAGAGCTCGGGGGTGGACATTTCTCATATTCGGATCTGTTGCGTCTAAAGCTCCAGCAAGACTATAACTTCAAGGAGGTCCCGACCCTTAACATCATCCACGACATGCCTGATAGGCATCTATCGGATCTCTATGGAGAGCTGGAGATAAGGCCTGTGGGAAATTTCTATATGCGATATGATACAACCTACAATTTTTATGGTGATGGATTCAGGACACACAATGTACGCTGGCACTACACGGGCTATCTGGGAAGCACCCTTGATCTCGACTATAGATACCACAAGGTGACAGACATCAATGAACTCAACTGTGACCTGAGGGCTGTCCTGACCCGGGCTTGGTCATTCAGGTTTCATATCAAACAGAACTTCAAGGATAACCGCCAGATTGAATCCCGTTATGCCCTCCGGTATCAATCAAGTTGCTGGGCAGTGGAGGGAAAGATCAAGACAGATTCTGACGACACCTCGTTCCTTGTAAATGTAGAACTTCTTGGTATAGGTGGCTGGGGGACAGGAGGGCTCAAATAGATACTCAACGCCCCCTTGCTCCGCCTAAACTGTTATGTAAACCCCTACTGAGGCATGAAAAAATTTCTCGCCCAGGGCACAGTAGAGCCTCGATGCATTTTTCAGCCCGGTGCAATGAGATGCCCCCAAGCGCTTGATATCAAAATCTTCCAAGGCATCGAGGGTCTTGTCAAACTGTTCCTTCTCTGCGAACCCAAGATGCGTGCCACCTATTACAGTATGAAAAGGCCTACCTGGCAGGTTCTGGGCACACCACTTTAGGATATTCACTATTCCAGCATGGGCACATCCGAGGATCACTACAAGACCAGATGGTGTATCTATAACCATGGAAAGATCGTCCCTGAGGGGATCTTGGGCCATATGTGCCCCGGTGCCGGCAGGAATTTTCATGTTTGGATCAGGTGGTTCGAAATCCGTCACCCTGGGGACCTCGCCAGTAACGTAGATCCCTGGAAAAATCTGTGTGAAACCAGGGGTGAACTGGAAACGACAGCCAAGGGACTCCAGATATGCCCTGTTGAAACGAATGCCTATATGCCTACTGACCTCACCCCTTGACCAATACCTGTCCAGGAAGATATCAGGATGGGCAAAAACCGGTACTTCACCCCTGATCTGTAGGACCTGAGGCAGCCCACTTGTATGGTCGTAATGGCCGTGGCTGAGGACTATCGCATCTATCTGGCCAAGATCCACGCCCAATATGAGGCTGTTGTTGATTATGCCTTGACCCTGTCCAGTATCAAAAAGCAGCCTGAGGCCGTCTGTCTCAACAAAGACAGCCCAGCCATGTTCACCAAGTAAGCCAAAAGGCCCGGCCACACTATTTTCACATAGTATGGTTATCTCACACTCATTAACCATCGTTTCCCCTTCTTTCATCGGTTTCCACGCCTTTTTCTGTCCTTATCTTGCTATTTCTCTTTTCTTCTTGTTCAAGAAAATAAATCAGACACGCCTGCCTGTGCTGGCAAAAATCATTGGGGTGCCTGCACCCTTTACTTATGTCTGCCTGGCGATTATCTTTTTCGCAATAATATTCCATTTTCTCTTGAAAACACCCTCATACACACATTGATTTATGAAAGCATATAGACATTAGCCAATAACCTTGTCAAGGAGAATCAAGTGAAACCAAAGGAACGAATGGCAATACCGCGCCACAAGCCAAAAGAGCTACCCCCAGAAGTACGAATCCATAATTTCGATGAGATTGTTGCAGGTTATGACCATGAAACAGCCAAGATGGAGGCAGAAAGGTGTCTACAGTGCAAGAAACCCGGGTGTCGCAAAGGCTGTCCTTTGCACAATGACATCCCAGCGTTTATAAGACTCTTACGAGAAGGTGAGATAGAAGACGCATACTGGACCATAAGAAAGACGAGCTCCATGCCTGCCATATGTTCCAGGGTCTGTCCCCATGAATTCCAATGCGAAGGTCATTGTATCAGGGCCAAGAAGGGAGAGGCTGTTGCCATTGGAATGCTGGAGCGTTTCATTGTCGACTGGATGGTGGAACATGACAAAAACCTCATGGAGCCCTGTGCCTTGCCTACTGGCAAGAAGGTGGCGATCATTGGCTCAGGTCCAGCAGGGATGACCGTGGCCTACAACCTTGCCCACAAAGGGGTAAAATGTACCATATTCGATTCTCTCCCTGTCCTTGGCGGCATGCTAACAGTAGGTATCCCCCCATTCCGGCTACCCCGCTCCATAATAAAGGCCGAATTCGATGCGCTCAAAAGCTGCGGAGTAGACATATACAGCAATGTGACAATAGGACGGGACAAGACGATAGAAGACCTCATGAAACAAGGCTACGATGCGATCTTCATTGGCATTGGTGCCCACAAGAGCAGAAAACTGGGCATTCCTGGTGAGGACCTAAAGGGTGTCATGCATGGGGTGGATTATCTGAGAGATGTAAATCTTGGTGAAAAGATAGACCTGGGCAGACGAGTAGTAATAGTCGGTGGTGGTAACGTAGCCATTGACGTTGCACGCACCACACTTCGTATGGGTTCAGAAGATGTATTGATACTATACAGGCGCACGAAACAGGAAATGCCAGCTTCCCAAGCTGAAATCCACCACATGGAAGAAGAAGGCGTAAAGATGGAGTTTCTCGCCGCACCTGTTGCCATACACGGACGAGATGGCAAACTTGAACGCATAGAATGTATAAGGATGAAGCTGGGCGAACCCGATGAGTCCGGGAGGCGTAGGCCCGTGCCAATAGAGGGATCAAACTTCACCATGGAGGCAGATACCATCATTGCGGCCATAAGCCAGAATGTCGATCCAACTGCTGTAAAGGGCATGGAGATCAAGACAACCCCCTGGGGTACCTTTGAGGTGGATCCTGAAACGCTCCAGACATCCATTCCCTGGATTTTTGCAGGAGGAGACGATGTCTTGGGCCCACAAACAGTGGCCAAGGCTGCATATCATGGCAGAATAGCAGCCGAATCCATCATGAATTTCATGGAAGGCAGGCCTTAACCCACGTTATATACTTCAGGGGGCGGGATGCCCAAAAGGAGCCTGGCCCCTTGATGCATTGCATCTTCGGCAGGAGAGATATCTTAAGCTTCATCTCTGTGGAGACAACCCCTCCATGTGGCAAGTGCAACCAAGCCGATAAAGAGGAGCATCGAGGCCTCAGGTATGGGAACCGGCGTTGCATCTACACTCAGACCAGCAGCTTCAAGCCTTATGTCATTTGTCCGACAGCAGACTGCAGGGGCAAGCACTATGGTATCGAACAGGCCGTCTTGCAAATAATCGAGCAGGCCCTCGTCCTCTAAGTCTACCTGGAGTGTCACATATTTTTCAGGGAACCAGGGCCCGCCCAGGTTATAGATCTTCCTCTTTATGAGCCTGTCCCCATCATAATATCCTGCCGATATCTCTACTGTATCAGAATCCCCGTCATCATCGAAAAAGGTGAACTCCAGGACCCCGCCAGTCATCCTCATGGTAGCTGGATCGTAACCGTATTCATCAGTAGTTGGAAACGGATGGAGGACAGGATCATTGGTATCATTCAGATCGAAATGGAGGACCACCTGCTGTCCTTCAAGCAAAGACAAGAAGTCGTCGTCATGGCCAGTGCCAAAAAAATTTTCATAAAGGTGGATCGTGTCTGCAAAACCGACCTGTGCCCAAGATGGAAAAAACACAGCCAGCGTCAAGATCAGGATAGATCTATTCATACCCCCTCCTCGTCTCGGCTCCTATTCAGGCACCTTCTAGGGCACCTCTTCCTTATAATATGTCATGCATTTTTTGTACCGTAATTATACTTCTCGCAATAATACAACGATCTCTTTCCCCTTTGGTATATTTGGGAAATAACTTAGCCAACAAGTCTTTTAAAAGAGCAGGATTATTGACGGACAATGCGTGAAAAATGACGCTATCTATTACTGGCTTCCTACCCGTCTACCGGGAAAACAAGACTCCAGCCTCGTATACCATCAGCATAGGGAAGAAGAGCAGTATCTGGGAGAATAGGTCTGTTGGCACCAAAACGGCGGAAAATATGAACAGCGCTATGTAGGCGATCTTCCTGTGTTTTTTGAAATAATCCCGGGGTATGAGCCCTGCCCTGGAGATCCCGGCCATCACAAATGGCACCTCAAAGATCATGCCGAAAACGAATATACTCTTTAATGTGAATACGAGATAATTTTGTAACCTTGGAAGGGCCTGAAGGCTATCGCTGGCATATCCCAGAGAGAGAGAAAGGATAAGGGGGATAATGACCCAGTAGCCAAATACACCTCCAGCAAGGAATAGGGCCCCGCCCCAGCAGATAACCCTTTTAAGCACCTTCTTTTCGTTTTCGTAGAGGGCAGGGAGCAAAAATTTCCATGCCTGATAGATTATCACAGGGGCTGTAAGCACGACAGCTGCCCAAAAAGCCACCTTCAAATAGGCCATGAAGCCCTCCAGCAAGGCGGTGAACACCATGGTGCTCCCCTTGGGCAGAGCCTGTTTCACAGGATAAAACAGAAAGGAAACCATTGGACCAGACAGGGCATAACAGACACCAAAGGCAATGACAAAAAAGATACCGCAGTTTATGAGCCTTTTCCTTAGCTCTTCAAGATGCCCTTTGAGTGTATATCTATCTTCCTGCATTATAGGGATCTGGCCCTTCAGCCGATTTTTCTCCAGACTGTTCCTCCACATCTGGAGATTCGCTTCGTTGCTCAACGTGGGAGCTGGCCTGTCTGTCTCGCCCTTTTGCCTCTTTCCATTCAGGCCCCAGGCCTCCAGGGCCTGTGCCATCACTGCTACCCCTTAGAAAGTCCGGCTCTATAAGATTTTTTTTCTTCACCAGCTCTGACAGATCTTCTCCAAGGACCTTGTCCAGCTTGATAGGCCTTCGGATGTCGTCCAACTTGTCAAGCTCAAGCTCTTTTTTGAATTCATCCGAGGCCTTTTTAAGCTCGTTTATGAACCTTGCAGCCTGTCTCGCCACCTGAGGCAATTTTTCAGGCCCCAGCACGATAAGGGCCAGGGCCAAGATAACTATGAGTTCAGGAAGTCCTATTCCAAACATGTCTCTATGTTATTCCTCTGTAATGATGCCTCTGGATAATAAATCCGGCCAAAATCATGATGCCCTATCTCAATATAACCCTCTTATTCAACTTGCCAAGGAGACACAGTAGTTCATAACTGATGGTACCAGCCTTTTGGGCAAGCTCACATATATGGATCTCATCCTGCCCGCTGCTGCCGAGCAGTATGACCTCCTGTCCCTCGTAAAGATCCTGCCCGCCAGTCAGATCCACCAAGAAGGCCTTCATACATATATTCCCTACCACTGGATATCTCTTGCCACCAATGAGGACTGATGCCTTGTTGGAAAGCACCCTGGGATAACCATTGTCATATCCAACTGGCACAAGGCCTATAACACTGTCCTTGTCACAGGTGAAATGGTGGCCATAACTAAGGCTTGCCCCCACCTGGAATCTCCTTATCTGGATCAGTTTACTGAAAAAACCCATGGCAGGTCGAAGCTCCAATGAGCCTCCCTTCTCTGGACAAATGGCGCCATAAAGGGCAATTCCAGGACGTGCCAGATTGAATCTCGCCTCTGGCAAAAACATGATGGCCGAAGAGTTGGCCATGTGGATGAACTCTGGGTGCCAACCAGAGCCCCTGACCGCACCAAGGACATGGACAAATATCTCGATCTGCCTCTTATTATATGGATCTTCGGGTGTATCTGCAGCTGACAAATGGGTATAGAGGCCTTCAAAATAGAGATTGGGCCACCTTTTCCGTTTTCTTGAGATCTCGATGACCTCTCCAGGATCAAGGCCAAAACGGCCCATGCCCGTATCCACCTTGAGATGCACAGGGATCTTCTTCCCGTTGGCCCTGCCAACTTGATCGAGAGAAAAAAGCTCTCCTGTCTTTACCACACCTACCGTAAGACCGAGTTCGAGTACAGTCTCTGGCTGGTCTTGCAGGAGACCTGAAAGTAGAAACAGTGGATTTTCTATACCACTATCCCTGAGCAACCTGGCCTCTGAACATTCATATATGCCAAAACCCCAAACGGGCTTGTCCTTTAGCTCATGGGCAACCCACTTTATCCCGTGGCCGTAGGCATCCGACTTTATTACAGGCATAAGCCTGCCGTTACCCGGCCTCATGAGCCCATAAAGCCTTGAAAAATTATTGGATATGGATGAAAGGTCTATCTTAACAACCCCTCTGTCGCTTGGTAAAAAGGACACTTCTTTATCCAAACTCCTTCAAATCCCGAAAAATATGGGTTAATTTGCTTTCAATCCATAACAATCCTTTGAAACAGATAAAAAACTTACAACAAAAAACGACATGAGGACACAAGTAGTTTCAAAAAACCCTGGCCACCACTTGCAAGACAAGCACGTGCGTATCTTCTTGGAGTTTTTGATTCCCCTCATCCTCATAGCCCTAATGCTCTCCTCCTGTGCCACTGTACCTGTTACAGGCAGGAAACAGCTCACACTTGTCCCAGAAAGCCAACTGTTGGCCATGAGCGCCCAAGAATACAGACAATTCTTGAAAAAACACAGGTTGTGCACCAACCCTGACCAGGTGAATATGGTACGACGTGTTGGCAATAGGATAAGGGCTGCAGTGGAACGGTTCATGTATGAGACGGGGCAGGCATCACGTCTCAGGGGCTACCACTGGGAATTCAATCTCATTTGTGACAAACAGATCAATGCCTGGTGTATGCCAGGAGGTAAGGTAGTGGTATATTCAGGTCTGCTTCCTATTGCCAAGAATGATACAGGCCTTGCAGTGGTTCTCGGCCACGAGATAGCCCATGCGGTGGCAAACCACGGGGCCGAACGACTGAGCCAGCAACTGTTGCTGCAGATGGGAGGAGAGGCCCTTTCTGCATTTACAGGCTCCTACAATCCTGCAACAAGGAGGTTGCTTTTCGAGCTCTATGGCCTTGGGGCAAACGTGGGTTTTCTCTTGCCCTATAGCAGGACCCAGGAGTATGAAGCAGATCACCTGGGGCTTATTTTCATGGCTATGGCCGGTTATGATCCAAGGGCTGCCCTGGATTTCTGGAAAAGGATGATGACGGCAGCAAAGGGCAGACCCAGGCCCCCTGAATTCCTGAGTACCCATCCCTCGGACAAGGCCCGGCTTGAACGGTTAAAGGCCCTCATCCCTGAGGCAATGAGATATTACCAGAGATATCTTTACGAACATTCACATCAGAACCAAGGAAAAGGAGCTGTCAATCAATGGCGATATCCAAGAAAAAATTATCGATAGTAGGTGCTGGTGCAGTTGGTACCGCGGCTGCACAGTGGGCAGTGAGCAGAAATGCTGCCGATGAGATAGTACTTGTCGACGTGATAGAAGGAGTACCCCAGGGGAAGGCCCTGGATCTTTCTCAGGCTGCGCCCCTTTGCGGTTTTACCGGGAAGATCACTGGCACCAACGACTATTCCGACACCAAGGACTCGGACGTCGTGATCATAACAGCTGGATTGGCCCGGAAACCAGGCATGAGTAGGGATGATCTCCTGGCAAAAAACGTGGAAATAATAAAGGACGTTACTGAAAATATATGCCGCAACAGCCCACAGGCTGTGATCGTAGTTGTAACAAACCCCATCGATGCCATGGTATATACGGTCTTCAAGGTATCAGGATTCCCCAAGAACAGAGTCGTAGGCATGGCTGGCGTCCTCGATTCTGCCAGATACCGCACCTTTCTCGCCCAGGCCATAGGAGTTGCCCCAAAAGACGTCACAGCCCTTGTAATGGGCATACATGGGGATAATATGCTGCCCCTGACCAGGCTTGCAAGCGTGGCAGGTGTACCAATAGAAGATCTTCTTTCCAAGGAAGAGATCCACCGAATTGTAAAACGCACGCAACAAGGCGGGGGAGAGATAGTAAAATACCTGAAGACTGGAAGCGCATTTTCAACCCCAGGCCTTGCAGCCATGGAGATGGCCCAATCCATCCTGGAGGATCAAAAAAGGATCCTTCCATGTGCAGCATACCTCGAAGGCGAATTTGGCATAAGTGGGGTCTTCCTCGGTGTGCCAGTAATACTCGGGCGAAGAGGTGTGGAAAAGGTCCTGGAATTTCCCCTCACAGACGATGAGAAAAAGGCCATTGCCCTCTCGGTAGAAGCAGTGAAGAAACAAGTAGCGGCCACTGGTCTGTGATACCCTGGCCACTGAACAAGACTTGAAGAGCATTATTGCCCCTCTTTTCATATTCTTAGGGCTCGTTGGCATAGGCCTTTTATTTTTTTTATCCCAAAAGGCCAACAAGGGGCCAAGGCTTAAAAGACTTTCCTGGGACGAGGTTACGATTGGACAGATACACCAGGACAGGGCATTGGTCTTGTCTGGCATATTCAAGAGTATCCAGATACTTGACGGCAAGGGGGAACAAGACACCTTCCAGCTCGCCGATGCATATGTCTCCAGAAAGGCCCTTCTTGCAAGCCTGAAAAGGCTCCAGGACCTGTTTGCCGACAGCTCCAGCCAAGAAGGGCTCCTCCAGAGCCTAAGGGATGAATTTATCCCCTATGAGATCCAGGACAACAGCGGGGATACGGGGTCCATGCTCGTTACAGGGTATTTTCAGCCAAGACTAAAGGCATCGACCAATGAAACAGGACAATTTGCCTATCCTGTTTACGGCTGGCCGCCAGACTTGATAAAGGTGCATCTTACCCGTTTTGATCCCGCCCTCCCTGCCAAGACCATCTGGGGCAGGGTGGTGGGGCGCCAGCTCGTACCCTATTATTCCAGAAAGGATATAGAAGAAAAACACCCCTTCCCCAAGGGGTTGGCACTGTGTTGGCTTTCCTCTCCTGTAGACCTGCTGGAACTCCAGATCCAGGGCTCTGCTATCATAGACTTGGATAAAGGCCCTACCCGCTTCATACACTATGCTGCCAGCAATGGTCTGGAGTACAAGAGCATTGGCAAGATATTAATCAAAAAGGGCATCCTGCAACCAGGCCAACTCGATTGGCCCTCCATAAGACAGTGGGCACAGACCCATAAAAAACAGTTCGGGGAACTTGTCTATGAAAATCCACGCTACATATTTTTTCAGTGGGAAGAAAAAGGCCCCATAGGGTGCTATGGCAAGGTACTGGTACCAGGGACCTCGGTTGCCTTGGACGATACTGTCTTTCCTCCGGCCATGCCGGCTCTTCTCGTCATGAAGTGGCCTGACATCAAAAAAGGACCCAAGTGGTTCAGGAAGGCCCAAGGCCCCCTCCTTGTCTTTCACCATGACAAAGGAAGCGCCATAAAAGGTCCTTTCAGGCTGGATCTTTACTGTGGCAGTGGGAATGAGGCAGGGCTTCTGGCAGGAAGACTAAAAAATCGGGCAAGGCTTCTCATATTGCTTCACAGATCTGTAAGATTACGAGAACAGAGTTGACATTCTGGGTCGCATCAGGCTGTTCATGAAGATTACAGGCCATGGCCTGGTAGCGAATCCTTACCCAATCCGAATGTTCCTTAATGGAAACAAGGTCGTCCCGTTCCATTTTGACATGAAGATATATTATTGTTCGTTCCTCGACAACTGGTTCAATATTGTGACCCGGCACCCTGGAAAACTGCGGCCAACTGTAGTAGTATCCACGCTGTTTTTTTAGATATCAATAAATCTGGATTATGCACAGCTCACAAGCGTGCCGAAGATGCGAGGAAGATGACATGCAGACGTATTTTGGTACTTAAACTACCCGACAACAAAGCAGATTCGGCACGCTTGTGAGTCCCTTGTGGCTTCAACTGCCTGAAATACTAATGAGATCAGATGTATACTGACCATACAATCATTCAAAGAGATTACTCCCAGGCGTTTAGAGTACACAATCTGGGATAAAGAAAGACCTCCTAAGGAGAAATTTTGACCTATGGGACTCAATGTTACCGAGAAGATAATCTCCTCTCACCTCGTTGAAGGAGAGATGACCACAGGGCTTCCCATTGCCCTCAGGATCGACCAAACCCTCACCCAAGACGCCACAGGCACCATGGCCTATCTTGAATTCGAGGCCATTGGGATAGACAGGGTTAAGACAGAACTTTCTGTAAGCTACGTAGATCACAACCTACTGCAATCCGATTTTAGAAATGCGGATGATCACAGGTTTCTACAGTCTATTGCTGCAAAATACGGTATCTTTTTTTCCAGGCCTGGAAATGGCATATGCCATCAGGTACACCTGGAGCGTTTTGCAGCACCTGGCAAGACACTTCTTGGCTCTGACAGTCACACCCCAACGGCTGGAGGCTGTGGTATGTTGGCAATGGGTGCTGGAGGCCTGGATGTTGCCATGGCCATGGCTGGAGAGCCATTTCATCTCAATATGCCCGAGGTGGTAGGTATAAGACTCACAGGCCAACTCCAACCATGGATATCGGCCAAGGATGTAATACTTGAACTCCTGAGAAGACTTTCTGTCAAAGGAGGAGTAGGCAAGGTAATGGAATATTTCGGCCCTGGGGTGGAGACCCTTTCTGTGACCGACAGGGGCGCAATCGCCAACCTGGGCACAGAACTTGGGGCCACGGCAACAGTATTCCCTTCAGATGAAGTGACAAGGAAATTTCTCCAAGGCCAAGAAAGGGCTGAGCTATGGCAACCCATTCATGCTGATGAAGATGCAGCCTTCGCCCAGGTGATCGAGATAGACCTGTCAGCCATTGAACCAATGACTGCATGTCCATCGTCTCCAGACAATGTGGTAAAGGTCAAAGAGGTCCAGGGACGGCCTGTGGCCCAGGTGATCATCGGCTCCTGTGCCAATTCCTCCTACAGGGATATTGTAATGGCTGCCAAGGTGCTCGAAAATAGGAAAATAAACACCAATGTGAGCTTCGAAATCAACCCGGGTAGCAGACAAGTACTTGAAAACGCAGACATAGATGGTGCACTCAAAAACCTCATCCATGCAGGGGCCAGGATACACCAGTGCGGGTGTCTCGGGTGCATTGGCATGGGCCAGGCACCTGCAACTGACACTATCTCACTGAGGACATTTACAAGGAACTTCCCTGGCAGGAGTGGGACCAAAAACGACCAGGTCTACCTATGCAGCCCAGAGACCGCAGTTGCATCTGCCATTACTGGGGTCATTACAGACCCGAGAGATCTCGGTGAAGCCCCTAAAATCACCCTGCCTGAAAAATATATTGTCAATGACAATGGAATCATCGCCCCCCCGGACGACCCCTCTTCCATTGAGATAATAAGGGGGCCCAATATCAAACCCCTGCCCGAATTCGAACCACTACCAGATGATCTGGATCTGACAGTGGGATTAAAGGTGGACGACAATATCACCACAGATCATATCATGCCTGCTGGAAGCAAGATATTGCCACTGAGAAGCAATGTGCCTGCCATCAGCCAATATGTCTTTTCGGCCATAGACCCGGATTTCCCTGAACGTGCCAAAAAGCTTGGTTCTGTGATCATCGTAGGCGGAGAAAACTATGGCCAAGGCTCTTCACGGGAACATGCTGCCCTTGCCCCGAGATACCTTGGGGTGAAGGCCAAGCTGGTAAAGAGCTTTGCCCGTATCCACAAGGCGAATCTCATAAATTTTGGTATATTGCCAATGACCTTTGAAAATGCCGACGACTATGACTTCATCTCTCAAGACGATGAATTGGTTATACCGGGCATAAGAAGGGCCCTGTTGTCTGGTTCAGACACCGTAACTATAAAAAGCTCTTCAGGGGCCACCTTCCAGGCCAGGCTCGACCTATCTCAACGTGATAGATTCATTCTGGCAGCAGGTAGCCTCTTGAATTGGGTGAAGGCCAAGATTGCAGGAAAGGAAGGATAAAGGCAGTGCTGGGCATTGATGCCTACACAAGTCTATACGGTATAATAGGAAGGCCTGTCAGACATAGTCTGAGCCCTGCCATGCACAATGCTGCATTTGAACATGAAGGGATAAACGCTGTCTATCTCGCCTTTGAAACCGATTCTCCCAGGCGCGCCATGGATGCAGTGCGGACCCTGAACATCAAAGGGCTTTCTGTAACCGTCCCCCACAAGGAGACTGTAATGGAGTTTCTCGATGAGACAGACGACACAGCAAAAAGAATAGGGGCGGTAAACACGATCAAAAACCTCGAAGGCCATCTAAAAGGTATCAATACAGACTGGATCGGTGCATTGAAGGCCCTAAGGGCAGTCACTGCCATCAAAGACCGCCTTGTTGTGGTACTCGGGGCAGGTGGTTCTGCCAGGGCAGTGGTATATGGACTTGTCAAAGAAGGGGCCAAGGTTCATATAGCAAATAGGACAGAGGAAAAGGCAAGAAGCCTTGCCGAAGAGTTCTCATGTGCCTTTTCCGGGTTGGACAATGTATCTGAAATAGAGGGAGAGATACTTATCAACACTACTTCTGTGGGCATGGGGCCATTGGCTGGCATCTGCCCTGTACCTGCCAGTATGCTTGGGAAATTCTCGGTTGTCATGGACATAGTATATGGCAAAGGCGGGACAAGGCTTCTCCAAGAGGCAAGGTCGAAAGGATGTACTACGATTCCAGGAATCGAGATGCTCCTTTACCAGGCAGCAGCCCAGTTTGAGTTCTGGACTGGCCATACTGCTCCCTTGGACGTGATGAGACAGGCCCTTTCCAGCCCACAGGCAGACAGGAAACAGAGAGCATGACAGTAGAAATCACAGTCCCAGGTTCCAAGAGCATAACCCAGAGGGCCCTTGTCATCGCTGCCCTCGCCAAGGGGGAATCCACCCTTTCATCCGCCCTCGACAGCGATGACACAAAGCTTCTCAGGAATGGATTGAGACAATTTGGAGTGGAGATTCTCGACTCGACGCAGACCTGGACAATCCAGGGCACCGAGGGCAAGCTCAGACCACCAGTGGATGAAATCTATATGGGGAACAATGGCACAGGGATAAGATTCCTCATATCGATGGCAGCACTTGCAAACGGCACGACCATCCTCACTGGAAGCAAGCGCATGGAAGAAAGGCCCGCTGCCCCCCTGCTGAATGCCCTGGTAGAACTCGGGGTAACGGCCTTCAGTATCCAAGAGACTGGCTGTCCCCCTGTGAGGATAACATCGAGTGGACTGCGGGGAGGGCCGGTACACCTGTCGGCCTCGATCAGCAGTCAATTTCTCTCCTCACTGCTGCTTACAGCACCTTATGCATCTGGGCCAGTATCTATTTTCCTCGATGGACCATTGGTCTCGAGGCCGTATGTCGATATCACCATAAAGGTGATGGAGGCCTTTGGAGTAAGGGTCGATGAATCCAGCAACTCTTTCACCGTACCCAATGTTTCCTACATAGGCCGTCACTTCGAGATCGAGGCAGATGCGTCGAGTGCCTCTTATTTTTTGGCAGCAGCAGCCGTGACCGGCAAGGCTGTAAGGATAAAAAATCTGCCTCCAAACCCAATACAGGGAGATGCATATTTTGCAGATATACTGGCCAAGATGGGTTGCTCAGTGGAAAGGGGAGACAATGGCACCTTGGTGCAAGGGCCAGAGGGAGGGCGTCTGAAGGCCTTGGATATAGACATGGGCAAATGGCCTGATATAGTACCAACGCTGGCAGTAGTCGCAGCCTTTGCAGAGGGTGAGACAAAGATTACAAATGTGGCCCACCTCAGGGTCAAGGAGACCGACAGGATAAAGGCTGTTGTCACAGAGCTGAACAGGATCGGCGTTCAGGCCAGAGAACTTGAAGACGGTCTCGTTGTCAAAGGGCCCAATCAGCCCCTGAAACCAATTGTCATCAATACATATGACGATCATAGGATAGCCATGTCATTTGCAGTAGCAGGCCTTAGGATGGATGGACTGAATTTTGACGACAAGTCGGTTGTGACAAAATCTTTCCCAGATTTCTGGCAGCGGTGGGAAAGACTTCAAAAGGCACTGAAACAGGACAAAAGCAGATGACCAAAAAGCGAGGCAAGATATTTCTCATAGGTTACAGAGCCACAGGGAAAAGCTCAGTGGGTAGAGAGCTTGCAAGGAGGCTCGGGTGTGCCTTCATCGATCTCGACGACCAGATCGAGGCCTCAGCAGGCGCCACCATTTCTCAGATAGTGGAAAGACATGGCTGGGCAGAGTTCAGAAAGATGGAACGTCAGGCCCTGGAGGATGTACTCGGCAACCCGAAAAAAAGTGTGGTAGCATGTGGGGGAGGTATTGTGCTTCATCCTGATCTCATGGAACAGGTGGCAAAGACCTCTATAGTGATATGGCTCACTGCCCCCCTGGAAATAATGAAAAAAAGGATTGCATCCGACAGCAGAAGTGCCACCAGGAGACCATCCCTTTCTGGTGATAATATAGAGGAGGAAATCTCCAAGGTATTGAAAGAGAGGGAACCTCTCTACAAAAAATTTTCCCATTTCGAGATAGACACCTTTGAAAAAGGGCCTTTTCAACTGGCCCTGGAAATCAGCGAGGCGATAAAATATGCCAGGTAACAGCTTTGGTCAAGCCTTCAGGGTTACTACTTGGGGGGAGTCCCACGGCCCTGCCCTTGGGGCAGTGATTGACGGCTGCCCTGCCCGCCTACCTCTGACAGAGGCACACATCCAGGCTGCATTGGACAAGAGACGACCCGGAAAGGGGGGGGCTGCTGAAACTACGAGAAAAGAGCCAGACAGGGTGGAGATACTCTCTGGCGTATTTCAAGGTATGACTACTGGCACACCCATAAGCCTCATGATCAGAAATCAGGATGCCAAAAGCAGGTCTTATGACCATCTCAAGGACCTTTTTCGACCTGGCCATGGTGACTACACCTACCTGAAACGCTTTGGTATTAGGGACTATCGAGGGGGCGGCAGGTCCTCGGGCAGAGAAACCGTAGCCAGGGTTGCAGCCGGTGCTGTTGCCCAATTGGTATTGGACCTTGCAGGTATCGAGATATATGCCTATACGGCAGGCCTTGGCCGTGTATACGTGGAGACGAAGAACCTGGAGGTCATAGAAGACAACCGCCTCTTCTGTCCAGACATGGATGCGGCAAAGCTCATGGAGGAACAGGTCCTTGCTGCCAAAAAGGCGGGAGACTCCCTTGGCGGCATTGTAGAGGTCGTTGCCACAGGTGTTCCTGCTGGACTTGGAGACCCGGTATTTGACAAATTGGACGGAGAGATTGCCAAAGCCCTCATGTCCGTTGGGGCTGTCAAAGGAGTGGAGATAGGCTCTGGTTTCAAGGCCGCAGACATGACTGGCTCTGAAAACAATGACCCCATTTCTCCAAAGGGTTTTTTGAGTAACAACGCAGGGGGCATACTGGCTGGCATCTCCAATGGAGATGAAATAATAGCCAGGGCGGCAATAAAACCCATCCCTTCCATTGGCATTGAACAAGACACCATTGACATAACTGGCAAACCGGTGAAACTCTCGGTAAAAGGAAGGCATGACGTATCTGCCATCCCCAGGATAGTTCCTGTGATCAAGGCCATGATGCAGCTTGTGCTGGCAGATCATCTACTCAGGAGATTCAGCCTTGAGATTACTGACAACTGTAACCTCATAAAAGATGAACAGAATGGACGCCTCATTTAGACCGAGAATTGGCATAATTGGTGGTAGGGGCAGGATGGGCCGATGGTTCGAAAGATTCTTTCAAGATACGGGCTTCAAGGTACTCATCTCCGACCTGGATACTGAGCTCACCTCAAGGGACCTGGCCGAAAAGTGCCAGATGGTCATACTTGCCGTCCCCATGGACTGTTTTGACAGCGTGGTACGGGAAGTCGCCCCAATGATCCCAGAAGAAAACTTCCTGACGGACATGTGCTCCTTGAAAGAACGCCAGGTGGAAACAATGCTAAGATACAGCAAATGCCAGGTCTGCGGAACACACCCCCTCTTTGGTCCTGGTGAAAGCGATATCATTGGCAAAAGGGTAGCCCTTTGCCCAGCTCGGGGTACAAAGTGGTTCTATTGGTGGAAGGCATTTCTCGATTCCACAGGGGCATTAACTGCTATCTTCACCCCCCAGGAGCACGACCGCACCATGGCATGGGTACAGGCATTGAATCATTTTATCATACTATGTCTGGGCAAATCCCTTGAAGAAGACGGCATAGACTTCAAACACATCCTCGAACTTGCAACCCCCAGTTTTGAAAGACAGCTAAACATTGTGGCACGTCTGTGCCTCCAAGACCCAGAATTATACGCCACCATTCAGCTTGGAAATCCCTATACGAATACCGCCTTGGACACATTTGGGAAGTATAGCAGGCAACTAAGGACCATTATCAAAGAGGGGGACAGGGCTGGCTTCATCAAGATGTTCAAAGAGGTACAGAAGCTCGGCCCCTCTCTGTTGAAGCACTGTAGAAAGACCCCGGATTGAACATCTGCATGAAAACACCCCCTCCTTTCCTCCAAAAAGCCAGGCAAGGTACCCTTATCAGGGTTCATGTCCAACCAAGGGCATCCAAGGAGCGTATATCAGGTACCTACGGAGAAAGGCTAAAGGTACTCGTACAGGCCCCACCAGTTGACAACAAGGCCAACAAAGCATGTCAGAAACTGTTGGCAAGGGCATTGAAGGTCCCAAGATCGGATCTGGTTCTGAAAAGTGGGGCCACCTCCAGACAAAAGACATTCCTGGTCGAAGACCTGGAGATAGAGACAGTGTCTTCAAGACTGAAATTCTGAAGAAGCTTCAGGATCTTCCACCTGTTTCCGATAAACAAAAAGAGCGCTGGTGTATTTTTTGCTGCTGTTCTTCAGCAATAGGCTGGAGACAAGACTTTTCTATGTGTACCAGGAATGGGATGGTGAAGGTGCGAAGCATATCCATGAGGAACGAACAACAAAGGCTTGCTCTAAGATAGGGGTGGCCTAAACTCTTCTGCTTGGCCAACGGCTACATGGCAGAAATTTTTTTATTGTACGTTTTTAAAATTATTTAAAGGACAGAACAAGGAGTTAAAGAAAATGCCTGTTTATGTCTGGGTAGGTACGGACGCATCTGGGAAACATGCAAAAGGTGAGATAGAGGCACAGGATGAGCGCACGGCACGCCTACTACTTTCCAGGAAAAAGATCCGTCTCACCAAACTCAAACCCAAACCCAAAGATCTATTGGCCAATGTCAGCTTCCTGCAACCCAAGGTAAAGACAAAGGATATTGTCATCTTTACCAGACAGCTCAGCACCATGATCGATGCTGGCCTGCCCTTGGTGCAAGGGCTCGACATATTGGGGAACCAGCAAGAGAATCCTACATTCAAGAAGATGCTGCTCGATATAAAAAACGAGGTGGAAAGTGGCTCTACTTTTGCCGACGCCCTGAAAAAATATCCAAAACACTTTGACAGGCTGTATAGAAACATGGTGGCAGCAGGAGAAATAGGCGGTATCTTGGATGAAGTCCTCCGGAGGCTTTCGGATTACATGGAAAAGGCCCAGGCACTAAAGGCCAAGGTCAAGAGCGCCATGACCTATCCTGCAATCGTCCTGGCCATATCTGGCGTAGTGCTCGGGATAATACTCATATTTGTCATACCCGTTTTTGCAAAGATGTTTTCTGAATTTGGAGCAGCCCTTCCAGCACCCACGCAGATTGTCATCAATATAAGTAATTTTATCAAATCCTATATATTGGCAATCTTGGGAGGAGCGGCAATTTTGGTAATTGCCTTCAAAAAATTTTACAGCACCCCCAAGGGTAAACTGATCGTTGACAGGGCTGTACTTCGTGCCCCGGTTTTTGGCCCACTCATCAAGAAGGTTGCTGTGGCCAAGTTCACCCGCACCCTTGGAACTTTGATCAACAGTGGTGTGCCCATTATCGAGGCATTGAACGTGGCTGCAGGTACTGCAGGCAACAAGGTGGTGGAAAACGCCATCCGGGCAGTGAAGGCAAGTATCAGCGAAGGCCGCTCCATTGCCCAACCGCTCATGGAAAGCGGTGTCTTTCCGAGCATGGTCGTACAGATGATATCCGTAGGAGAAACTACAGGTGCCCTCGATGCAATGCTCAACAAGATCGCCGATTTCTACGACCAAGAAGTCGATACGGCCGTGGATGGGCTGACCAGTATGATAGAACCCTTTATGATCGTATTCCTGGGGGGGACCATTGGCTCCATCATAATCGCCATGTATCTACCAATATTCAAGATGGCAAGTGTAGTTGGCAAATAACAGCGGTATGGTAAGAACCAAAAAAGGCCCCTGATTCCTTACCAGAAACAGGGGCCTTACCCAGATTGTGCACTCGTGATCCCTTGTCCTAATCAAATGCGTAATCCAGGGGAGAAAAGATTTCACATATTGACTATTTTTTCATAAGGCCATGCCACGATTCCCCCATCGAGTATCCTGATCTTTTCTGGGTCGAATCCGGCGCCTTCCAGCATCCTTGCAGCCTCGTAGCCCCTCAGGGATATCTTGCACATACATACTATTTCCTTGTCTTTTGGTAGATCCTGTGCCTTTTTCCTGATCATACCCAGGGGTATGTGTACCACATTTTCATAGGGGAGTTTCATCTGTTCCAATTCCTTGGGGGTCCTTACATCAAGGATTACGAAATCTTCTCCCTTGTCTAATTTTTCCTTAACCTCTTTGGGACTATAGCTATTTATAATCCCGTCCATCTTATTTTGGATCACATTTGCAGCAACGATCAGGTTGTCTATGGCAGGTGAAAATGGGGGTGCATAGGCCATATCGGTCTCGAATATATCATCCACACTACCTCTGGCCTTCAGGATTGCAGCAGCAGTGTCGATCCTGCTCAACACCTCACCAGGCCCTAATATCTGTACCCCCAACAGCCTTCCGGTATATCCCTCGGCCACCATTTTCATGTGGATTAGCTTGCTGCCCTTCATGTAATGGGGCTTGTCAGGGGCAGGACAAAGGCTTATTACAGTCTCCAGACCCTGAGCCTTGGCATCACGCTCCGTAAGCCCTGTACGAGCCACATTAAAGCCCAGGATGCTACAGACACCCGTTCCACACACACCAGGGAACGTACTCTCCCAACCAGCAAGATTATTACCTATTACCCGGCCATGTTTGTTTGCAGTTGAACCCATAGGGGCGTACATGTAGCTGCCAGAAACTATATTGAAAGAGGCTACACAATCACCGCCTGCGTAAATATCTGGATCAGAGGTCCTCATGTGGGCATCGGTTACTATACCCATTCGCCCTACCTCCAGACCAGCATCTTGGGCCAACTGGGTATTGGGCCTGAATCCTATGGCAAGGAGCACGAGATCTGCGTCTATCTCCGTCTGTTCGGTTATCACCTTTGACACCCTGCCCTTGCCGTCGTCTTTAAAACTTTCAACACCATCTCCGCAATGAAGGATCACTCCCTTGGAGGTTATATGTTTCATCAGTGGTACAGCCATTTCTTCATCGAGGAGGGCAGGAAGGACGAATGGCAGTTTTTCAACTACATGACATGTGAATCCAGCTTTCAAAAGGGGCTCGAGACATTCCATGCCGATAAGACCCGCACCTATTATCACGGCGTTTTTCCCAGGTGCGCTTTCCATGGCCTGTTTCAACCTTGCCCCATCCTCCATGGTCTTGAGACAATGGATCCCCTCCAAGTCTATCCCTGGGATAGGGGGTTTGACCGGGCTGCTACCTGTGGCTATGACGAGCTGATCGTACGCCAACTCCTCCTGGGTACCATCTTTGACGTTTTTCACCCTGACCTTCTTGCTTTTTCTGTCTATTGCTATTGCCTCTGTATTCAGCCTTACATCCACTCCCTTTACCGCCTTGAAAAAATTCACATCTCTCGGAACGCCTACCGGTGTGGTAGTAAGCTCGGTGAGATCCTCCACCTGACCCTCCAAATAGAAAGGCAGGCCGCATGCCCCATAAGAGATCTCTTCACCCTTTTCTACTATCGTAACCTCAACTGATGGATCAAGCCTCTTGACTCGACAGGCAGCCTTTGGCCCACAAGCCACTCCGCCGATTACCAGAATCTTCTTACCCATTTTCAGAACCTCCTGATTGGATTTTGCCCTACTATGTCTTCTTGTAGCACAATATGGGGAAAAAATGAATGGGCAGAGAAAAATTTTAATCGTGTGCTCAAAAAAAATATTGACATCCACCCCTCGGCTACATAACTTGTTTCCGAAACATGGGAAGGGCAAATAGACCCTTTCTTCCTTCAAGGGTTATCTTTTTTACTTCCTGGACCTAAATAGAATCACGGCCCGGGGTGCAGCCCGATGAAAGATGCTGCACTAAAGAAATCAGATTGCAGGAGAAAAAGATGAAGATTGCAGTCAGTTCCAGTGGAACAAACCTGAATTCACCTATTGACCCAAGATTTGGCAGGGCCAGCTATTTCGTGATTATCGACTCGGACACGAGACAGATTGCCAATGTCATAGATAACAGGACCGCTCAGGACGCAGCCCATGGAGCAGGGATAAATGCAGCCACAATGGTGGCGGGTTCCGGGGCCCAGGTGGTTCTCACGGGCCGGGTTGGCCCAAAGGCCTTTGCCGTATTGCAGGCAGGTGGAGTGGAAGTTGTCTCAGGGGCAGACGGCACTGTAGAAAATGCCCTCGATGCCTTTCTTTCAGGCAGGCTTCAGTCAGCCTCTGGCCCCAATGGATATGCCCATAGCGGACAACAGATGTTCCAAGGCAGTGGCGCAGGTGGTGGCAGAGGACAGGGCGGCTGTGGTGGTGGCAGTGGTCGAGGCATGGGAGGAAAGGGCCAAGGCAGAGGTGGCTGTGGCTGCAAGGCTTGAAAGCATGACAAGCACCATTAATGGCCCGGGATGAAGCTGGACCATCTAAAGCAAACAGAGAAAAGGATATGAAGATTGCTGTAGCCAGTGGAAAAGGCGGAACAGGCAAGACCACCATCTCGGTAAGTCTTGCCCTCGCGTCCAACAAACCTGTCACGTTCGTGGACTGTGATGTCGAAGAGCCGAACGCACACATATTTTTGAAACCCGATATTTCCGGCTCCGAAGAATTCTACCTGACGGTCCCAGAGGTTATCGAAGACAGGTGTAACTACTGTGCCAAATGTAGAGATCTTTGCCAGTTCAATGCCATAACAGTCTTTGGCCACACCATTATGGCCTTCCCCGACATGTGCCACTCTTGTGGAGGCTGTTTTCTCGTCTGTGACCAGAAGGCATTGAAGCAAGGCAAGAGACAGATCGGCAAGGTCGAATGGGGCACATCTGGACACATAAAGGTATTTCAGGCAGCCCTGAGGGTTGGAGAGGCAATGGCCTCTCCCCTCATCAAGGTAGTCAAAAAAAAGGCAGAAGAAAGGGAAATTGTCATATATGACGCCCCACCAGGCACCTCCTGTCCAGTCATAAACACCGTCAGGGATGCGGATTACGTGCTACTTGTTACTGAACCTACCCCTTTTGGACTTCATGACCTGAAATTGGCAGCGGCTGTGATGAAGGAGTTGAAACTGCCGTTTGGCGTCATCTTGAACAAGGCAGGGATCGGCTTCAGCAAGGTCAATAAATGGTGTGAAGAAAACGATATTCCTCTCCACATGGAGATAGAATTTGACAAAGATCTGGCCAGCGCCTACTCACGTGGCATCCCAATAGTCGAAGCAGTGGATGGATTGAAGAAACAGTTTGCAGATCTACTTAAGGAGCTTGAAAAGTGAAGGAACTCCTGGTCTTAAGTGGCAAGGGTGGAACAGGCAAGACCAGCATAACCGGCTCATTCGCCGTATTGTGTAAGAATGCCATGTTGGTGGACTGTGACGTGGATGCAAGTGATCTTCACCTGTTGCTTTCCCCTGAGGTCCAGGAAAGGCACGATTTTATCTCTGGAGTGACTGCCAAAGTCAATCCAGAAGCCTGCACTGGGTGCGGCACATGTTCCACAATCTGTCATTTCGAGGCCATTTCCATGACAGAGGACGAGATTGCCCTTGTAGACCCCCTTGCATGTGAAGGATGTGCTGTCTGCGCCCACTTCTGCCCGGACGATGCCATCGTACTCCATCCCAATCACTGTGGTTTTTGGTATTTCTCTGAAACCGACTATGGCCCCATGGTCCATGCCGAACTCAAACCAGGAGAAGAGAACTCTGGCAAGCTGGTTTCATTGGTAAAACAAAAGGCCCGCGAGCTGGCAGAGGAAATGGCCATAGATATCATGCTCGTAGATGGCCCACCAGGCATAGGCTGTCCTGTCATTGCCTCTGTATCCGGTGCCAATCTGATTCTCGTTATAACAGAGCCAACACAGTCTGGACTTCACGACCTGGAACGTGTACTCGGTCTTGCCCGTCATTTCAAGGTGGAGGCGTGCGTATGCATAAACAAGTGGGAACTCAACGAAGAGATGGCCGTCAGGATCGAGCAATTCTGCAAAGGCCAGTCTGTTCCTGTGGTCGGCAAGGTACCTTTCGACAAGACGGTCGTGGAAAGCCTGGTCCAAGGACAACCTGTTGTCAAATATAAAGATTGCAACGCATCAAAAAGTATAGCAAATATCTGGAGCGCAGTTTCAAAAATGTTGACTCAGGAGGAACAAAAGTGACAAAAGAGGCAAAAAAGCCGTCAAATCCAGTACTTGATGAGCAGGACAAAAAGATTAAGGACAAACTGTCCCAGATTGAGCACAAGATAATGGTCATGAGTGGGAAGGGTGGGGTTGGCAAGAGCACGGTTTCCATAAACCTGGCCATAGGCCTGTCCCTACAAAATTTCTATGTGGGCCTTCTCGATGTTGACCTTCATGGCCCGAACGTGCCAAAGATGCTTGGCCTGGAAGGAGGTGAACTCCAGAAAAGGCCGGACGGGACAGTTGGCCCTGTATATTATTCGCCAAACCTGAAATTTATGTCCGTAGAACCCTTGCTGCCCGACAAGGACTCAGCTGTCATGTGGCGAGGCCCGATGAAGATGTCTGCCATAAGGCAGTTCATCTATGACATAGAATGGGGAAAGCTTGATTACCTGGTGATCGATGCCCCCCCAGGCACAGGTGATGAACAGATGACAGTAGCCCAGATCATACCAGATGCCTATGCGGTCGTTGTCACAACCCCTCAAGAAGTGGCCTTGTTGGATGTGAAAAAATCCATCAATTTCTGTAAACATGTAGGCATGCCAATCATTGGGATAGTCGAAAACATGAGCGGCATGATATGCCCACACTGTGGCAAGGCCATAGATGTCTTCAAAAGGGGTGGAGGAGAAAAGCTGTCAGAGGAAACCGGTATCCCCTTTCTGGGCAAGATACCAGTGGATCCAAGGATAGTAACCACTGGTGATGCTGGGAAACCCATCATGGCCATGTACCCAAACAGCCATACGGCCGAGGCATTCGAAAAGGTAGTCCAGAATGTCATCAACGTCACCCAGACCCTTGCCCTTCAAAAGAAAGAAAAAGAGAAAGAATAAAAGGAGGCCGAAGAAAAATGATGAGAATTGCCCTTCCAATAGAAAATGGAATGCTCTGTAGCCATTTTGGACATGCACCCCAGTTCGGCTTGGTGGATGTACAAGATGGCAAGATCCTTGGAAGCAGATTGGATAGCCCGCCTCCCCATGAACCCGGTTCCCTGCCTGCCTGGCTCAAGGGACAGCAGGTGACCCATGTCCTTTGCGGAGGCATTGGCGCAAGGGCTGTGGAGCTGCTGAACCAGGCTGGGATAGAGGTGATTGCAGGGGTACCTGCTGGTGATCCTTCCAGGATCGTAGAAGAGTTCCTGGCCGGAAACCTAAAGGGAGCCTCTGGCCCGACATGTTCCGGCCACGAACACGGCCACGAGGGACACCATCACTGCGCCCACTGAGCTGGCATGGCATTACGCCCTGCGATTATACTCTTTGATGGCAGGGCGTAGACGCATATCTTTCCATCAAAAAATCTCGACAGAAAGGTGAAACAGCATATGCCCATCTATGAATACAGGTGCGAAGATTGTGGTCAAATCAGTGAAATGCTGATATTTTCAACAAACTCTGAACTCAACTGCCCCCACTGTGGGAGCAGTAACTTGACAAAACTCATGTCTGCAACCTCGAGTCTGACTGGTCAGACCCCCAAGGCCATGCCTGGCCCCTCAGATACTGCTTGCTGTGGTTCCCGGCCAGGCCAGGCCCCTGGATGTGCAGGCCCTGGCTCCTGCTGTGGCAAGGCATGAGCCTATTACCGCGGCCAACACCTGCGTCATGCATGAGGTAGGTAGCCTCCTGGAAGGACTCGAGGCACTTTACGAACGATACAACAAACCGGAATTCATACACCCTGACCCCCTGGAATTTCTCTTTCGCTTCCCCGATCCCGAAGAACGGGAGATCGTGGGCCTAATAGCCGCCTCTTTGGCATATGGAAGGGTCTGGCAAATACTCAAGAGTATAGACGAATGCCTCGAGATAACAGGCAGGAGCCCCAGAGGCTTCCTCATATATTCCTCGGTACAGGAACTGAGGAGGGCCTTCAAGGGTTTCAACTACAGGTTTATCAAGGGCGAAGAAATGGCCAGTTTCATGATTGGTATAAAGAGGGCCATTGAACGCCACGGAGGCCTTGAGCCACTGCTCTGCCTAAGCGACCATGGGCATTCAGGCCCTGACTCTACTGTCAAGAAGCTAAAGACAGCAGTAGACGAGTTGTTGGCCCTTTCAAACATGGAAAAATCCTATCTCCTTCCTGATCCTGGTAAGAAAAGCGCGTGTAAGAGGCTGTTCTTATATCTACGCTGGATGGTGCGCAAAGACCAAGTAGACCCTGGGGGCTGGCATGTCCTCTCCCCATCGGATCTTGTCATCCCCCTTGACACCCATATGCACCACATTGCACTAAATCTTGGCCTCACCGACAGGAAGCAGGCCAATCTAAAAACTGCTATCGAGATCACAAGGGCCTTTAGGAGGCTAACGCCCTGCGACCCGGTAAGATATGACTTTGTCCTTACCAGGTTTGGAATAAGGCCTGATCTGTCCCGAGATGAGATCCCAGCTATCCTGAAAAGGCCTTAGACAGGCTCGAATTTTCATCACAAGACAAAAGGCCCAAAGCCACCGTTTGCACAAGGGCCATCTACCCTCATGTTTCTTCCAACAAAAACCGATACCCTTACTGAGGATGAAAGACCTCCTCTACCCAAAAAGATACTGGAGAAGAAAACTGATGGTTAAAAATCTATCTATTCGTACAAAGATCGCCCTGGGCTTTGGAATGCTCATTGCTACCTTCCTCATTGCCTCACTCATAGCCATTTACCAGGTGAACCTCCTGAAAAATGGTGACGACGAAGTACAGAAACGATACAAACAGATGCTTGACATAAAAAACCTGGACTATTACAGCGCCATGATCACCCTCAACGGGATGGATATCATCATTGACAAGGATAACCCTGATATCTTGCCTGAATATGAAAAAAAGGACCAGGAAATAAAATCATGGATATCAGCCAATAGGCAGGAGATATTGACCATAGGAGAGACGGCCTTTGAAAAGCGCAGCCTGGACCAGGTCCTTTCCAACCTCCAAGCCGCCCTTTCCCTGATAGAGAAACAATTAATACCAGCAGTCAAGGAAAGACGGGATGATGGATCCTTCTTTGCCAAAATAGATGACGAGCTCGACGCCATTGGAGACAAAAACAGAGGGCTCATAAACAGAGTGATCCAGAGCATACAGAAAGAGATTGGCAAAAGTACTGTGGAGATGGCCAATGCAGAAAAACAGGCCAGGATCTTTCTCATGGGCATGCTGCTTGCCGGTATCTTGATCGGTATCGCAGTGACCCTTGTCATCACCAAGGGCCTCATGGATTCACTTGGTGCAGAGCCTACATATTTAGCTGATATTGCGAAAAAAATTTCAGAAGGTGACTTCTCAATAAAACTAAAGGGACATGAGGGGGGCAAAGGGATCTATGGCGCAGTGAAGATAATGGTCACCTCCCTTAGAAAGCTTATCTCTGGCATACAGGAGGCAGGCCATGGCCTGGCCAAGGAATCCGAAAGGCTCACCATCCAGTCTGAAGAACTCGCTTCTGCCGCCTCCCAGACGGATACCCATGCCAGGACCATGAACGACTATACCAAGGATGTATCGGTAAACGTGGAAAACGTGGCCTCTGCCATGGAAGAGCTAAGTGGCGCCGTGGGCGAGATAAGCCAGCACACCAACGATACCAAGTATTCTGCCCAAGAGGCCAGTAATGAGGCACAGAGGGCCAGCCTGGTGCTAAAGCGCCTGCTTGATGCCTCTTCGAAGATCGGGGATGTAAGCAACCTCATAGGCTCGATTGCAGAGCAGACCAATCTGCTCGCCTTGAATGCCACAATAGAGGCGGCAAGGGCAGGCGAGGCAGGCAAGGGCTTTGCAGTAGTTGCAAACGAGGTAAAGGAACTGGCCAAGCAGACCTCTGACTCTGTAAATGAGATAGATGAGATCGTTCGAAACATCCAAAACGGTGCAGACGAGGCAAACGACGCGGTGGAAAAGATCGTTGAGACCATCCAGAAGGTGGCAGATTTTTCAGACAGCGTGGCTGCAGCAGTGGAGGAACAAACAGCCACAACCTCTGAGATCAGCAGCAGTCTCCAGGATACAAGCCGCGAAGTGGGAGAGTTGAAAGAGATGAGTAACAACCTGGTAGAGGCTGGCAACAAGACAGCAGAGAGTGCCGAAAGGGTAGAACACTCTGCAGTACAATTGAAAAAGCTTGCCAAGGACCTAAAAGATGAGATAACAGGTTTCAGACTCTAATGCCAAATCAGTCCCCATGCCTGAATTGTACCGAATCAGCCCAAAGGATTCCCCCTTTTGTTCCAGGCTCCCCTGTCCTATACTAAAGGCAGGGGAGATCCTTGTAACAGCCCCAGTAGGGTTCAATATTTAGGACAATAATCCGACGACCTGGGGGATTCGCCCTTGAATAATCAAAAAAGATGTATAAATTTCATGTTGAGGCACATACATATTGGAACTCAGGGGGAACCTTGGCTTAAATTCTTCTCCTCTCACTAAATAAAAGCCCTCCCAAAAGGTTCCCCTATTTTTCCGGTTCATCCATGTCCCTTTATCTCAAAGGACGAGGATCTATCCTCTTGGCAGGCGTAAATCAAAAGGTGCTCTCGATATGTGCCAAAGCGCGATGTAATGCCAATAGCCTCGATCCGTCTGAGATTGGCCCTGAAAAGCCCTTCTGCCTTGGCAGGGTCCAAGGGGGTAGATGTATTGAAGATCAAATGCTTGGCCTTGAAGGGCTGGACCTTTAATTCCTCTATATCTGTGATCCCAAACGCCTCTGGATCATTATGGACACGACAGCCTTCGGTGAGCCTAAAAAGCCCCTTTGACAGTGCATGGATGGCAGGCCTATTCTTTTCCAAGAAATTTATGGTCTCCATGAATTCTGCTTCACTCTCGCCTGGGAAACCAAACATGACGAAAACGAGATTTTTTATGCCCTGTTTTGCCGAACTCTTCAATACCCTTTCCACCTCGGATATCTTCGTACCCTTGTTCATGAGATCCAGAACGGACTGACTGGCAGATTCCAGACCCCAAAGAATCAACCCACAGCCAGATTTACGAATAAGCCCCAAGGTCGAGTCGGTGAAGCCCCTGACTGGCTTTCCATAGGCCGAATAACAGATATCAAGATCCCCTTTTATCAATTCCTTCGCAAGTGCCCTGAACCGTCCCGGCGGGATCATCTCGTCATAGATATTAAATATCCTTACACCATAGCGCTCCCTTAGGTACTTGAAATCCCTTACAACATTGGGGATGGAGCGCTGTCTGTACCTCTTGTATGAACGATGATGCGTACAAAATGCACATCTTCCCCAAGGGCAACCCCGAGCAGTGAGCAGGGGTAAGATCTCTTCTGGACAAAGATATCTTTGTAGACTGAAATCGGAAAAATCTGGACATGGCAGCCTGTCCAGGTCGTCTATCACAGCAGGTTTGTTGTGAACTATTCGCTCGCCGTTGTTGAAGCTGAGATTTGGGGCCTGTTCCATCTGGAATCGATTCTTGGACCTCAAGATATGCAAGATGGCCACCTCGCCCTCTCCCGAGATGATGCCATCTATGAAATCAGCAGGCTGGCATCTATACTCTATGCCCCGCACCTTCTTGGTCACCGGCTCGCTTAAGAGCCTGTGGTAGCTTGGCTCAACACCAAATTTCGCCCCACCGAGAATCACCCAGGCACCAGTGGAATCCTTTACCTTTTTTGCCATGAGGAGGGCCAAGGGCATCTGTATATCGAACATGACAGAGATGCCTACCACATCTGCAGCAGACTCCAAGACAGTCGAACAAAGCCTGTGGAGAAAGGAAGATATACTGGCTGGCACTGGGGCACCAACGATAAAACGAATGGCCATCTCTGATATAAATGCATTGAAGATATTCTCAAAACTGAGAAAGACCGTGGCCTGCCTGTGGTATCCATCTATGTTTTCAGGCCTTGGAGCAGTAGTGCGGAGGAATTCAAAGGCCTTTTTCACCATTATGGCGGTCTTTTTGTCATCCCAGTCATAAAGGCGCAATTTTATCATACCACTTTCCAACCACTGAAGAGCCAAATAAAAATACTCCAGATTTAGATCTATGCATTTCACCTCTGCCATGGGTAACTCCTGGTGTAAAAAGGCCTTTAGGGATGCTGGCCCCAAAGGGGGAGACAATGGCCTCATGAAGGGAGGAGATACAAGTATCAGACTCCTGGTCCTTATGGATGCTTCTTCCATAAATTTATCCTTTCCCCCACACTACAACAGGACTGTTTTTTTGAAAAACCCAGTTCATCCATTGTCATGAAATAGGTCTGACAGCTCGACAGAGTCATAGGACCTGCCAAAACAACTCGTGATCTCATCCAACTGATCCGGCTTCCTTGGGCCAGGGATAACTACGTCCACCTCTTTATGACTCAAGATCCACGACAAGACCACAGTTACCGGGCTGAGTCCCCTCAGGCTACATCTGTGAAACAGCCCCTCAAGCCATTTTCTTATTCCCTTGTCATGGAAACAGGGATTTCTCCGCCTTATGTCTTTTTTCCCAAGTTCTTTGCTCAGATAGATGCCAGAGGCAAGAAGACCTTGCTCAAGGGGAGATACTATACAATTGAGGCACCTGAAATCCCTCCTGCCTGCCTGTAAGACCTGGAACGAAGACCTGTAAATTGGGTTGAAATGGACCTGATGAGGGGCCATCTCACCTGGCCCTATATATCCCAACACCTCGTGGGCAGAAAGATTTCCAACCCCCCAATAGCGGATGAGTCCTTCCTGCTTCAAGGCCTTGAGGGCCGAGATGGATTCATCAAGGGGGGTCTCTGGATCGGGCCAATGTAGCTGAAAAAGATCGACGTAGTCTGTTTTGAGACGATCGAGGCTTTGAAAGAGGGCCTGTCTCAAGGCCTCAGGCCTGGCATCATGCCAGACCTTGCGCCCCACCCTTTCAAGCCCCCCCTTCGTGGAGATGAAAACCTTGGGACGCACTCTGCCGAAAGCCTTTGCCAGGAGTACTTCAGAACGACCTTGGGCATAGAAGCCAGCAGTATCAAAGTGCCTGACCCCTTGTTCATAGGCCGTCTCCAAGGTCCTTAAAGAGAGTCCCAAATCATGAGGGCCAAAACCTTCCCCCCCCATACTCCAAGTACCAATCCAGAGATTAGGGAACAACACACCTTCTGGATCAATAGGAAGGGGTATTCCTGGCTGCTGTTTTAAAGGTTCCTGGCTCTGCTTGGGCATTCTCGGGGCCATTACTGCTTATGAGACATGTGTATATCCGTGGCTCTTGTTTTATCCCGAATTATACAGCTAACAAGTTTGCCAAAGATGTGAGACAGAGGACATGGATATATATTTTGGTACTTCAACTGTCCGACAACAAAGTGGATTTGGCACACTTGTGAGCCATTGCTGTAATACAAAAAGATGTTTTTTAGGCCCTTGAAGTGCATAATCCGGGTTTATAGATACTGTCTGCCGCCTTTAGGTAGAGATCCAGCTCAGGTTCTGGCAGGCCAAGGCTGGGGAATCGTTCGCTCAGGCTCCTTGCAAACATGAAATCGAGTTCTCCTATGGTCTCGGGAGGCCTTTTGAACAGGGAACGCCATACATTTATTCGCTCCATACAAAGATAGATGAGACACCTATCCGCACCTACGTCTTTGAGGCACCTTAGTAAGTGGCGATACATCCCGACACGCACATGTCTTACATAGCGAAATTTATTGTCATCTCCCAACACCATTTCTTGGGCAGTAATCCTGGAGCGGGGATAATTCAATTCGATCTTTTTTTTCATCTCTGGATTAAACCGCAGTGATCCCAGGGAGATCCAACAGACCTGTGATGTTCTGATACGAGAAAAGATCTCCTGGACAAGATCCTTGTAGGCATTCTTCCAACCATCAAAAAGCAGCATGGGATCAAAATGGAGACCTATCATATAACCTGCATCCGCTGCCTTGGCCATGGCCGTTATCCGTTTTTCAATACTGGCTGTGCCTATCTCCTCCATGGCAACCACCTGAGGTGGATTTACAGTCCATGATATGACAGTTCTCCCCTTGTGATCGGCATGGAGAAGGGGCTCGACAAGGGCCCCCTTTGTACGAAGCTTCAGCACTGCATTGCCCAGGGCTGAGAAGCCTTCCACAAGTCTTTTTGCGCTCATGCAAATGAATTCATTGCCCAGACTGTCACCCAACTCCCAGGTGCCCACCCTGAAAGTACGCCAGGGCTGTTGCCGGATCATCTGGCGTACCTCTTTGAGAATGGCATCCGTATCGGCCACAAGGGTCAATGTGGCATCGGTGAGATAGTTTTGCAGGAAACAGTAAGTGCATTCAAATGGGCAGTTACTGACATGGGCGACCACATGGGTGCTACAGCAAATATAACGAGGATCCAGTGAGGCACAGAGGTGAAACAGGTTTCCACGTTTGATATCGAGATGTAAATGTCTCTTACCTGCACGATAGTCCTTGATCTTGGGAAAGCTTGCCTTTTCTATGGCCACTGTACCAGTCAAAGGGAGCTCTATTCCGATCTCATGGCCCAGATCAGGCTCTATGCTTATGCCTGTCAGGCGCATGGAGGAGGTTTTCTGGATGGAGGTGACATTGGACATCTATGCCTTCAACCTCTCCAACATCTTGTTAATAGCGCTCAGACTTCTATCGCTCTGGAGATGCTCCATGACTGCCTCGAGTTGTGCCATATCGGTGATCCTGGCCCGTATCTCCACATGCTCATACTCCAAGCTCCTGTCCCAACCAATAGATAGGACCTGGTTACCTCCTTCCACTTGGCACCTCCATTTATCGAGATCTGCATTTATTGCTGTCAGGGTCGGTTGCCTCAAAAGCCTAAGCATGCCACGAAGGCGAGCGGTTTTTTCACTGGCTGAGAGGGCTTCATCTTTCAATATCTTTGAGATGTCCTGCGTGTCTTTCAGATCGTGAAATGACATTTCTTTCCTCCTCATGATCTCATCGAAGGCATCGAGGAGCTCCTGAAAGATGGTAGCTGTAAGATGCAGAGCATTCCTGTACCCCATGAGCCAAGCCAGGAGCTTACGATCATGATACGTCAGGTTTAGACATCTTTTGAACGACAGGGATTTTTCGTGGCAAAACGAGAGCACTTCTTGTGGAAGTGCCCCAATACGTCGATATTTGTCAAGGAGTGATCTTTGAGCAGGAAGCCCTATGGCAGGAAGGATGATCTCGATCAAGTCCTCGTTCTCCAGGCCAAGGCCAGAGCAGAAGGTGATAAACAACGCCTTTGCGGCAATGGTAGAAGAAATTATTCCTGCATGCTCATGGGCAAGATAGGTAGCTATCTTGAGATCAGGAAAGTCCTGGGCCAGGATCTTGACATCTATGCCTGAAAGTCCTTTTCGACAGGCCCATTGGTACCGTTTGAAGCCATCGATCAAATGTAGGTGTTGGCTGTTGTTTGGTGGAAGCTTTGCCAAGACCGGCATTAGCAAGCCCGCTTGATCCAGGTTCAAGGCAAGACCGCTTGAGACCTGCTCTACAAAAGGCTCAAACCTTCTGGATAGTGCATATCTGGAGCCCTGGGCCATGATACGATCAAGGGGGATCCTTTTTATCATTTGGTTTCTTATCATATGCATCTTTGTCCATACGGCAAGCCTACGTTTCGTTGTTCTTCTGACCACAGAGCAAAGTGATTTGATACAATCTGAATGAGGCTATCATGGATTGTACTATAACGGAAGAGATCAAATATAGCACTTACCCAGGCAAGGTCTGAAGCTTCAACTGCCCCACAACAAAACAGATTCGGTAAGGTTGTAAACCCCTTTTAACTCAAGTGCCTGGGGATTTATCACGGATTTGGACCTTCACTTTTGGGTCCAGACACAATGGGATCAGATACATGCCAATCATGCAATCATTCAAAAAAATTATTTTCTCCAGGATTCGAAAAACATGATCCGGGATAAAAAAACAAGGCAGGTTGTAGGCGTCTACAACCTGCCTTGGTCAGAGCGGAGGAAAGAAAAGGGATCAACCCTTGTGGAAGACTATATGATTGTTTTCATCGAGATCGACTATTATCTTGTCTCCCTCTTTGAAGACACCTTCAAGTATCTGGAGCGCAAGCGGGTCTTCCACATAGCGCTGTATTGCCCTTTTGAGCGGCCTTGCCCCATAATTTGGATCATATCCCACATCGGCCAGCCATTCTTTGGCCTTTTGGGTTACCTCGAGCTCGAAGTGGTTTTCCTTTAGCCTCTGGGCCAGATAGCCAATCTGGATGTCCACTATCTTGGTAAGCTGTTCCTTGGCCAGGGAGTGGAATATGATAATATCATCAACCCTGTTGAGGAACTCGGGTTTGAAGCTTGCCCTAAGGCTATCCATCACCCTGCGCTCCATCTCTTCCTGATCTGTGGCTTCCTGTATGAGGGAACTGCCCACGTTTGACGTCATGATGATGATGGTATTCCTGAAATCTACCGTCCTTCCCTTTCCATCCGTCAAGCGACCATCATCCAGGATCTGGAGCAAGATATTGAATACGTCTGGATGGGCCTTTTCTATCTCGTCGAAGAGGACCACGGAATAGGGCTTTCTCCTCACTGCCTCAGTGAGGTAGCCACCTTCCTCATAGCCCACATATCCTGGAGGTGCCCCGATGAGCCTTGCTACTGCATGTTTCTCCATGAACTCGCTCATGTCTATGCGGATCATGGCCTGTTCTGTATCGAAGAGAAATTCTGCCAAGGCCTTGGCAAGCTCGGTCTTTCCAACACCAGTCGGTCCGAGAAAGATGAAAGAGCCGATTGGTCTATTTGGTGCCTGTAGCCCTGCCCTCGCCCTTCGAACGGCATTGGACACGGCGATGATAGCGTTTTCCTGACCAATCACGCGCTTGCCGAGCTCTTCTTCCAAGTGAATGAGCTTTTCCTTTTCCCCCTGCATGAGCTTGCTCACAGGGATTCCCGTCCACTTGGAGATGATTGCCGCAATGTCCTCTGCGTCTACCTCTTCTTTTAACATACTCTTGCCGTTTTTCTGGAATTCATCCAGTCTCTTCTGTTCTTCCTCGAGCTCCTTTTCCAGCTTAGGAATCTCGCCGTAGAGGATCTCGGCAACCTTGTTCAGATCTCCCAGGCGTTGTTTCTGCTCTGCCTCTACCTTGAGCTTATCTATTTGCTCTTTTATATCCCTGATGCGCTGTATCATGCCCTTTTCCTCTTTCCAGCGGGCCTTGAGGGCATCACTTTCCTCGCGCAGATTTGCAAGCTCCTCCTCTATCTTGGAAAGCCTCTCCTGGGATGCAGGATCGCTTTCCTTCTTCAAGGCCTCTCTTTCTATCTCGAGCTGCATGATCTTTCGTTCTATCTCATCGATCTCAGTGGGGAGGGAATCGATCTCTATCCTGAGTTTTGCCGCAGCTTCGTCTATGAGATCAATGGCCTTGTCAGGTAAGAAGCGATCCGTGATATAGCGATGGGATAGCGTGGCAGCAGCTACAAGGGCAGAATCCTTGATCCTCACGCCATGATGGACTTCATATTTTTCCTTGAGGCCCCTGAGAATTGCTATGGTATCCTCAACAGATGGCTCTTCCACGAGTACTGGTTGAAAACGTCTCTCCAGGGCTGCATCCTTTTCTATATATTTCCTGTACTCATCGATGGTGGTAGCCCCTATACAGTGGAGCTCCCCTCTTGCCAGGGCAGGTTTCAGCATGTTGGAGGCATCCATAGCCCCCTCACTAGCCCCTGCCCCTACCAGGGTATGGATCTCATCTATAAAGAGGATGACCTCGCCCTGCTTTTCTGCAACCTCTTTCAAGACCGCCTTGAGTCTTTCCTCGAACTCACCTCTGTACTTGGCACCTGCTATCAAGGCACCCATGTCGAGGGCTGCTATACGTCTGTTCTTGAGGGTCTCAGGGACGTCGCCTGCCACTATCCTCTGGGCAAGGCCCTCCACTATGGCAGTCTTTCCAACGCCAGGTTCGCCGATAAGGACCGGGTTGTTCTTGGTGCGTCGGGAAAGGACCTGCATTACACGCCTGATCTCTTCATCCCTTCCGATCACGGGGTCCAGCTTTCCAGAGCGTGCCAAGTCAGTAAGATCCCGAGCATATTTTTCAAGGGCCTGATATTTTTCCTCAGGGTTTTGGTCTGTAATACGTTCAGTCCCCCTGATAGTCACGAGGGCCTTCAGGAAGGCATCCTTTGTAACACCGTGGGCAGCAAGAGACTGGGCAGCCTTTGAACCGCCTGTCTCTATCATGGCCAGGACCAGATGTTCTTGGCTCACGTACTCGTCTTTCATGTCAGATGCCACTGTAAAGGCCCTTTGGAGGACCTCATTGAGACTGGGAGACAGATAGATCTGTCCACCTGCACCAGTCACCTGAGGCAGGCCTTTGAGGGCCTCTTCCATCTCGGCTTCGATGGCCTTTACTGGAACCCCCATTTTTTTCAAGACGGCTGGCACTATACCGTCTTCCTGGGCAAGAAGGACCTTCAGAAGGTGTTCCACCTCTATCTGTTGATGATTCTGGCTCTGGGCCAGTCTTTGGGCCTCCTGTAGGGCCTCCTGAGATTTCATGGTAAATTTGTCGTATTGCATGGGATTTCTCCTCTCTTCATCTTTTTTGCCATATAACTACACTGGGGAAAGACATGATCTGCCTCTGCCTGAACACATTGGCACAGTAAATCATTCTGCCCAATCAGACGTATATTCAGGCTGTTACGAAAACAAAAAAATCTCTTTCCAGTGGATATGGTTAACGTGCTGATTTTCTTTATGGAAGCTAAGAACGGCCCTGTAGGGTGTCAAGACTGAGAAAGATATTTTGACCTTCAACCCGGAGTCAAGACTCATATATGTCTGAGCTATCCGTTCTGGTGCGGAATCGTCTGGCAGTTGAAGTACATAATCTGGGCTGAAAAGCCCTATCTTACTAATGGTTGTCCAAGACCCTCCTTACAGCTTTGGCCAACTGCCTTATAGAAAATGGCTTGGATATAAAATTCCTGTCCATTGTAAGAGAGATCACATCTGGTGCATAGCCAGACATGTAAAGGACTTCAAGGTCAGGAAGATATTCTTTGAGGCGCCTGTAGAGCTCTTTACCGTTCATCTCAGGCATTATCACATCTGTCAGGAGTAGATCGATACGAAGTGAACTATTTTTGTATTTTTCAAGGGCCTCTCCTGGAGTAGAGGCCTGTATCACATTGTAGCCACTTTGTTTGAGCATGCGGAAGACAAAATCTCTCACCTTTTCGTCATCTTCTATCAATAGAATAGTCTCATCTCCCCCAGGGATGTCAGTAGACTGCTCAACTACTGGGCCTGAAAAGTATCTTCTCTCACTCACAGGAAGATATACATCAAAGGTTGTACCAAGGCCTACTTCACTGGATACCCGTATATGTCCTCCATGTTGCCTTACTATACCATAAACCGTGGCCAACCCAAGACCCGTCCCTTTGTCCTTGGACTTGGTGGTGAAAAAAGGCTCAAAGATCTGCTTGAGGATCTGCTCATCCATGCCCTCACCATTGTCACTAAGGCTCATCATGACATAACTACCAGGTACTATTGGTTCCATCCCGGCCTGAAACTTGTCATCCAATTCCAGCAGGGCGGTCTTGATAGTGATCCTACCGCCATTTGGCATGGCATCCTGAGCATTCACTGCGAGATTGAGTATCACTTGGTCTATCTGACTACTGTCTGCCTCTATGACAGGGATGTCGGGTTCCAACTCCAACACGATCTCTATGTCTTCCCGAAGGGTGCGCCTCAGAAACTTTTCAAACCCTATTATTTCATCATTCAGATCTATGGGATTCTTTTCTATCACCTGCTTCCTACTAAAGGCGAGCAACTGACGTACTATGTCTCTGGCCCTTTCCCCAGCCTCAATTATCGGTTCTATGTAATCCCTGATCTTGTCATCCGGGGCTGTAATATTAAAAAGTAGCTCACTGTAACCCAATATGGGCACGAGGATGTTGTTGAAATCGTGGGCAATCCCACCTGCCAACCGCCCTATGGACTCTATCCTTTGCGCCTGCTGAAGTTGTGCCTGTAGCCTCTGCTTTTCTTCCTCCCCTTTCTTTCTGTCGGTTATATCCAACACAGATCCTTCAACACTTACGATTTTACCCTGTTTATCGAGTATTGCCCTTGCCGAGATAGATGCCCAGAAAATCTCTCCATTTCGCCTCATGAGCTGCACCTGTCTATCCCTTACCACTCCACTCTCCTTGAGTTCCCTTTCACAACAACGTTGATTCTGAAGATTAAAACAGAATCTTGCCACGTCTTGACCTACGAGTTCCTCACTTTTTTCATAATCGAGCATCTTGGCAAGGGCTTGATTGGCCATTATAAATTTGCCATTGGGCCCAGGGGTCCTCTGATATAGGCCTACAGGGAGACCTTCCACCAAGTCCCTGTATCTCTTTTCACTGGCCTGGAGAAGCCTGAGCATCTCCTTCCTCTTCAATACATTGGCATATATCTCGGATATCATCCTTATTAGGGATACATGATCGTCACTCCAGGTGGTTTTGGAACGGACCGAATCAAAACCTACAAACCCGAGACACACCCCTTCATACATCAGGGGCACTGTTATCAACGATTTAATGGACTGCATCTTCAATGCCTTCCTCAGCCTACCATCTGGAAGGTCATCAACCGATGGAATCTGTATGACCTCGCCCCTCATATGTGTATCCATCCAGTCCGGATAGTCGTCCATTGATATATTTTGAAGGTCATTGATATGCGGACCTATACCCTTGGCGCACCACTCGTGCGTGTTACTCATCACCCGAGCCTCGTGGTCATATTCAAAAAGATAGGCCCTGTCCATGGACAGAAAAGAACCTGCCATACCAAGGGTCCCATTGATATGCTCATCAAGGCTGTCTTCAGGGATGTTTATAAACCCGGTGGCCAGATCAAGAACCAGATCTTTCAACTTGGAGATCCTCTCAATGGCCTCCTGATTCTTCTTTTCTTCAGTGATATCTCTTCCCACTACGACCAATCCTTCCCTTTCCCCATCTTTGTCAAATACCGGCATCTTTATCATATCGAAGGTCCTACTTTGTCCATTGGATAAAGGAATGGTCACCTCCTGTCGAATAGCCTTTCCGCTCTGCCAAGCCATCTGGTCGGTCTCATTACAATTGTGGAACACCTGTCTGAAAAACGGTGCGTATTTGGCCAAGTCTGCCCCTTTCTTCTTTATGAAATCCACCCCCTCCAGTCCGAAGAGCTTGAGCATGGACCTATTGGCAGCAAGCCACCTGCCATCCTCGTCTTTGAAACAGACAAGATCAGGCAGGGCCTCCATGAGGATGTGTCTCTTCTTGATATCCTTGAGCCATTTTGCCTTATTGCGTCTCGATATGTCTGCACCAACAAACAGGGTCAATAGACCAAGAATCAGGATCAGGCCATGAATAAACGAAAAGGTCTTAACCTGTTGCTCTATGATCGACTCATAGCTTGCAAAAGGCAGGCTGATGCTTATCCCTCCTTTTATATCCCCGACCTGGTAACCTTGCGATTCATGGCACTTCATACACGTAGGGCCTATTACCAAGGCCTTCATGGCCCTGATATATTTTTCCCCATCAATGGTGACCATAGAGACCTTTTGCATCTGCCCCCTCTCAAACCCCTCTAAGGCGGCCCTTTCCCATGAATCAGGCCTGTAGTCGGGCTTTTCGGGACTCAGGCTGCTTATATGGCCCATTATGCCATAAAGCTCCTTGTTCAATTCAAAGGCCATTTTGGTCATGTATGCAGGATCTATGAGCACAAGACGCTCACCGGACGTGGTGAGGAGCTCTGCATCTTTTCTGGCAATGAGAAATCTATCAGGTGGGGCCTCGGAGGCCTTCACATACACCCCTCCCATCTGGGCAATCCAATAACGATAACATGTATCTTTATTAACCCTGGATATGGCCTCTCTCTCGGCCAGTTTTTGAATATCCCTCTTGATATCCCTAATGTGCCATAGAAAAGAGCCTGCGATCAGAAGAAACCAGACAATGGCCAGGGTGATAATGAGGTTTCTCTCAAAGGGTGGGCCAAAATGATCTTTTATTTGTCCAGGTATATAATTATCGTCCTTCATATTGGTAACTTTTTGTCAAAACAAGACTCCGTAAGATCTCAATCGTCACAAAGGGGGCTTTTGATTAAATATAGGGAAGAGATAATATATATGAAGTAGATCTATAGGCAGAAAGCATGGAAAGCATGGTGAATGAGACTAACAAAAATTTGAAGTTTAATTATAGTTTGATAAGACTTGATAGTCAAGTGCCTAAAAAGGCTAAAGAGATCGAATCTTAAAGATACAAATTAGATTAAAATGAGAAACTTTTGCCAAGATTTATATGAAATAATGTTCTAATTAATTTAGAATTGAAAAATAGATATATAATCTTACTATTTCATCTGGCTGCAAAAACATTTAATGCCATTTTATATATGGCCATTATAAAAAGAGTACGGATCATGGAATGGTTGCCTTATGGCAATGTAACCTTGGTTACATGTTGCTTGTCAGAATATCCTTTTACCATACTATCTTTGATAATCATTATCCGAGATTATGTACTTCAAAGGCCTGCATTGTATTTTCATCTAAATCCTATATATCCCTTATACGACAAAACGTACGCCTGGCAGAAGCGCCTAACACTGGAGATACCATCTATGAATTTGCACCAAAAAGCAATGGTGCCTATGATTATTGGTGTCTTACAAATGCCATAGATAGCTCAATCTACAAATCAACCCGCTGAAAGGGCAAACATTGCCTGGATTATTGTGAGAAAACCATTCTGAAGCGCAGCCTGGGAGCAGGAAGAGTCGGGTCTTGCCGAAAGGCAAAACCCATCCTTTCGTGAAGCCTCAACGATGCCCTATTGTTCACGTCTACATAAGACACCAAGCCATCTCCTTTGATTCTTTTTACCATTGCTATTGCCCTTGTAAGAAGGGCGCTGCCGACCCCTCTGCGCCTGTAGCTCCTGTCCACACCAATGCCGCGTACCACCCACTCGCCCTTCCTGGACCTGCGCTTCAAGAAGACGAAGCCACATATCTGCCCATGTCGACGAGCCAGATAGACTACTTGAGAATCCTGAAGGGACACCGCTTCGAGAAGCTCGGCCAGCCTATTGTGCCTGTGTCCAGAGAAGATCCTTTCCTGGAATTTGGCAAGCTCGGCAAGGAGTTCTACATCTGGGCATGTTATCCTGTGGATAGTGACGACAGATGAATCTGGGATCGCAAGCTTCTTGGCTTCGGACTGGGATATAGCCTCAATTTGCCCTTTAACGCCAGTGGTCATGACGGTGGCTATGGATGAGACCATTGTGGAGATGGCGGTGTTTGTGAATAAGATTGGCCTCTAAAAGAAGGCCTTGGTCTTCAAGGACTTGTCTGGCGCTTCCAGAGGCCAGAAGCCTATGATCCTGGCCAATGACATAACAAAGATCAGCAGCAACATAAGGGATTTCCAGATCATGTGTTGCAATTACCAAGGTGCGTCCCTTTTCCTTCAGGCCTATGATAAAATCTATGATCCAACTCTGGGTCTGAGGATCAAGACTGGCCGTGGGCTCGTCCATGAGCCAGACCTCGGGATCCAGGGTAACCACAGATGCTATGGCCACCTTCTTTTTCTCACCCGTGCTCAGACGGTAAGGCGGCCTGTCCAATAGCCTTTCAAGGCCCAGATCAGAGGCCGTACTCTCAACCATCTCTATTACATCTTTGTCCAAAAAACCTGCCTGCAATGGGGCAAAGGCTATCTCATCCCTTACAGTAGGCAGAAAGAGTTGCACGTCTGGATCTTGAAACACAAACCCCACCCTCTTCCTGAAATGCGAGTTGAACTGCTTATCTTCCATGAGTCGTGCGGTGATCTCCTGACCAAATGCCTTGAAGGTCCCAGACGAAGGCAGATACAGCCCATCGAGAAGTTTTAGTAGAGTGGATTTTCCAGAGCCATTTGCCCCCAATATGCATACGCACTGCCCCCTGCCAACCTCAAGATCAAGGCCGACAAGTGCTGGCTCGCTCTCTTGCCCTGGATAGGCAAAGGAGAGCTTCTCAAATTCAAAAACCGGGATCTGGACATCCATTATTGCACTTTCAGACAAGGACATTACAGGACAATGTAGGAAACTCAGTAGATTTTATCAAACAAAATCTCTGAGCTGAAAAGGATGAAGGCTACAGCCACCGAAACTGCATCCTTCGCCTTGAAATGAAATTGTTCCAGGCCTTTTGGAGTGCCAGACCAACCCCTTGACACCATGGCCAGATGCACCTCTGTGCTAAGGTGATAGGATTTGGCCACCAGGGCCCCCAATCGGGAGGAGATCCAGCCATGTTGGTCCTTCATTGCAGAAGGGGCGAATTGACGGCTCTTTCTTGCCAGAAGCATGTTTTCGAGATTCCTCAAGAAGAGATGAATATAACGATAGGTCATGGCTGTCACGAGGATCACTACCTGTGGAACCTTGAGTATGGACAATGCACGTAACAGGTCCATCCACCTGGTGGTCAGCACCAAAAGTATGGCGAGGGAAACAGATACAGCTACCCTTAGAATCAACATGGCTGCAGTAGTGAGGCCCTGCTGTGTAATGGCTAAGTATGCAGGAAACTCAAACGGCCCAAAGGAGATCGGACTGTTGAAGACCACCAGGGTCCAAATACTGTCTCCTGGGGTAACGATATTGAAAAGGGCTGGCAGGGCGATGAGTCCAGTAAAAAGCGGTATGAAAAGCCAGACCCTCTTTATGAAAAAACCAAGTGGTATCCGGGAGGCCATGGCCAGGGCTACAGTGAGTAAATAGGTCGAAAACATCATCCAAAGGCCCTTGGAAAACGCAGTAAGCAAAAGTAACAACAGGAAGCAAATTACTTTTGCCCTTGGATCAAGGCCTTGTAGGAAGCCGTCTTCCGAGGAAAGATCCAGCTGGAATACCGATTGCTCTATGGCCCTGGTGGTATCGAGAAGGGTTTTTCCAACAAAATCCATAGCCATGGCCCCTTGTCCTATCCCATCCGGTTTCGCAGAAAACGGTTCAGGGGCTCTATCACGGGCAAGTGTGGTTTCTGTCTCAATCCTGTGGCCCGTTTTTCCCTGAAAGACCCCTTGCCAAGAGCCATACCGCACCCATTATCAGACCTATGCCAGCTATGGCAGAAAGGATATAGCCCGTAACCTCTCCAAAACCTGGAATATTGTAATCCCTGAAAGGGGCATGCCAGGCCCCGGAATACTTCGCTATCCCCTCTGGCACGAATCCCAGTACCTTTTGGAAGAAATCCCTGCCCCACTCACCCCAGGCATCTCCACCAGCCATGAGCCCTGCAGGGGTGGCGAGACAAATGAAAAATACCCAGATCCACAGTCCTTTGATCTTCTTCATGCCACAGCCTCTATCTTGAGATCCACGATTATCTCAGGCATAGATCTCCTGAGAAAAAGCAATACCCCACCGGTTACAACTGCCTCGGCAATACCTCCTACCGTCAGATGAGCAAATAGCATTGCCGGAATCGTCTGGGCGAGGCCATAAGGGCAGTATAGGGGTGTGCCGTCAAGCGCCTTGAAAAACAGGGGTTGAACCCCAAGCTCTATGGCAGTCACAAATGCTGCGGCATTGATCCCCACGTAACCAGCAACAGCAGCGTTGAGGGCCTGTCTCACAGGTGTCTTTGGACGTGTGAGATTCAGGAACCGATAGACATAATAACCTGCAAAAGGCATCACAACTGCCATATTGAAGGCATTTGCGCCAAAACTCAGGATGCCCCCATCTCCAAAAAAAAGGGCCTGTATCAAAAGGGCTACAGAGATCCCAGTAACAGCAGCCCAAGGCCCCAACAAGATAGCCATGAGTACAGAACCTATGGCATGAGTCGTAGTACCACCTGGGACAGGGATATTGAACATCATGACCACAAAAGAAAAGGCAGAAAATATGCTCAATAGCGGCACCAGCCTGCTGTTCAGTTTCCTTCTCAGCCGTCTGCCAGACATAACCCAGAATGGGATGCAGGCTGTGTACATGATTACGCAGGTTTGGGGACTCAAATAGCCATCTGGTATGTGCATGATAAAGGCCTCTTTGTTACTTTTTCAAAAAAAGTAACACACAATACGGGATCTGACAAGAAAGAATTTCTCATGGAGAACTGCGCGCAAACACCCATTCTTCTATGAACTCCTCCTGTTGCCCAGTTTCTATGCTCCCTGGCCTGAGATTTCGTATGAAGAAGACGGCATCCAAGGGCTTCATGTCAAATTCCCTGGCGACTATACACGCCAGCACTGTACCGGTGCGCCCCCTTCCGGCCAAACAGTGGACAGCCATGGCTTCATGTCTGCCAAGGGCCTTGTAGCGATCCCAAATGGAATCCATCTGGTCCAATGACATCACACCAAAATCTACTACAGGATAATGATATATACCTATCTCCGAACCGACTGAGAGATTATAATCATATTCTGTAAGATTTATAAGTAGGCGGACACCTTTCTTGAATAAAAAGTCCACCCACAGATAATCCGGCTGAACAAGGCGAGGATGTGCCAGGCCTGCCAACTTTTTTTCTATTACAAAGGAAAAATTGAGGCGTTTTTCCAAGGTCGATTCAGAATTGGAGCTATATCCTTGGTTCATGGTTTCATCCACCAGCATGAAAAGGTATGGTACAAAAATCCTACTTGCCTGAAAAGACAAAGAGACCAAAATATCAGATCATGAAACTATACAGGCCTGCAAGATACCAACTGCCCCTTATTTTTGCATTGACCATGCTTTCTGCCTGTGTCGGATTCCACCCTGCACCAGAAAGAGCACCTGTAGACCTACCGGAAAACTTCTCCATAGCTGGTAAACAGCCTAACCCCGTGCTTTGGTGGCACTCCTTCAACGATAAGGAGCTCAATCAGTTGATTAAAAGGGCCTTGCGAGACAATATGGACCTGAAATCCGTTTGGGAACGGACCCTTGAGGCCAGGGCAGTGGCAAAACAGGCTGGGGCAGAGCTCTATCCCTGGCTCGATATCAGCGGAGGTGCATCCCACAACACAGGCAGAGACCAATCGAAATACTTCAACCAGGACACCCTTTCCCTCGAGGCCATGGCAAGTTATGAGGTTGACCTGTGGGGGAGGATCAGGAAACGAAAAGAGGCAGCGATGTTGGATCTGGCAGCTACCGAGGCAGATCTCGACACAGCCCGTATCACCATTTCGTCAGAGGTCGGCCTGACCTATTTTCAGATCCAGGCAATAGGCCAACAGCTTGATATCATAGCCAGACAGATAAAAGACAATCAGACGTCCCTTGACATAATCTCCTCCATGTATGAGTTTGGCCAGACCGATATCCTGGATACCCTTCAACAAAAACAGGCCTTGGAGTCAACAAGGGCCCAATGGATCAAAAAAAATATGGATATGAGGGTACTGAGGAATCAGCTTGCCGTCCTTCTTGGCATACCACCTCAAGATCTCAAGGTGGATATCAAAAAAAGGCTACCACCCATCCCCCCCTTGCCAGATACAGGCTTGCCCATAAAACTCATCAATAGACGTCCGGACTGCCGAAGCGCCTTTCTGAGACTCAGGGCAGCAAATGCCAGACTGGCCCAGGCCGTGGCAGAACAATATCCAAGGCTTTCTCTGACAGCATCAGCCGAGACAGATGCCTCCAGGGTGAACGACCTTTTCGAAAACTGGATAGCAACCATCGCTGCCAACCTGTTGACCCCTGTTTTCAGGGGTGGATCCCTCGAGGCAGAGGTAGAAAAGAGGGAGGCAGCTGCCAGGCAGGCCCTTTTCCACTATGGCAGTGTGGTTCTCAACGCCCTCAGGGAGGTCGAAGATGCCTTGGCCAAAGAGGCCCAACAGAGACGGCTTTTAAAAAACATGGAACAACGCCTCCAACTCTCCAAAAGCTCCCTTGAGCAGGTCAAGAACCAATATGAGGCTGGGACAGTGGAATTTCTTCGGTTCCTGGCCACAGAACTCAACAAGGACTCATTGGAGATAAAGATGATAGATGAAAAACTCAGGCTTATCGAATACAGGATAGCGCTTTATAGGGCATTGGCAGGCCATTTACCCAGGACAGGCATCTTCCCTTCCGCCATCGATGCGACTCAAGGCTATAAAAGATGAAAAAGAAAAGATATGTCATTATTGCAGTGGTGCTCATAGGCATTGCAGCCATAATATCAGGTGTTTTCATGCAGAGGGAAAGACAGAAGGCACGAAATGGCCCCTTTGAGATCTTTGTGGTAAAAAAGGGGACGATCCACGAATCCATCGAGGCCACTGGGGAAATAAAACCATGTACAGGCGCAGAAATAAGCCTTGGGGCCCGGGTTACCGGTATGGTTGTCAAAGAACCCATCAAGATAGGTGACAGGGTCAAGAAAGGGGATCTCATTGCTGTCATAGACAACAGGGAACTTCAGGTAGATGTGGAGAAGGCCAAGGCAGAGCTGCAAAAGGTAGAGGCCACCTATGACAATGCCATAAAGAAACAGGAAAAGGAACTGGAAAGACAAAAGGCACTAAAGATCAATGCTGAAAGAGAACTCGAAGCAACAAGGCAGGAGCTCTCATTTGCAAAATGGGACCTGAATAGCCAAAAGGCACTTTTTTCACGATCTACCCATTCCACTTCTGAAAAGGCCCTCAGGAAGGCCGAGGCTGCCTATGCCAGGAGCAAGGCCAACTTCCAAAAGGCCAAAGACAGTCTGAGGGCCTCAGAGCTTGCAGTGGAAAAGGCTACCTATGAATTGAAAAAACTAAAGGATGAATATCCCCAGGCCCTGGCTATCGCCCAGGCCAACCTGGAACGGGCAAGGATAAGGTTCTCATACTCCACCTTGAGGGCCCCTTTTTCCGGTGTGATATCATATGTGTCCACCCAAGAAGGCGAAACCGTGGTGGCTGGCCTGAACGCCCCACAATTTGTGAAGATCCTCGATGACACCAAGATCGAAAACCGCATATACATAGACGAAACCGAGATTGGCAAGGTTAGGGTGGGACAAAAAGTCAGATTCAAGGTAGATACCTATGTCAGGCATCAATACTCGGGGACAATAACCCAGATTTACCCAGCTCCAATCCTACAAAACAATGTGGTTTACTACATTGCTGTGGTTACAGAGTTCGACAACGAGCCAAGACTCAGGATCCAGATGACAACCCACAACGAGATCTTCACAAAGACGAGAAAGGACGTACTAATGGTACCCAACAGTGCTGTAAGATTCAAGGATGGACACTACGTGGTCATAGCCAGGATAAACGGCAAGAAGAAGACCGTTCCTGTCGAGATAGGAGCGAGCGATAGCAAATTCACAGAGATAAAGGCTGGCATAAAAGAAGGCCAGGAAATCTTATATCAAGAGTAGAACTTGGCACTGATACAACTCAGAGGTATCAATCGTATATTTCGTCAGGGTGAACTGGAAGTCCAGGTCCTCAAGGACATAACCCTTGATATCGAAGAAGGCGACTTTGTGGCCATAATGGGGGCGAGTGGAAGCGGGAAATCCACCCTTATGTATATAATAGGCTGCCTCGACAGCCCTACCTCGGGCAACTATTTCTTCAAGGGCAGAGACGTTGCCTTGCTCGACGACGATTCCCTTTCACAGATCAGAAACGAGAGTCTTGGTTTTATTTTCCAGTCCTTTTACCTAATCCCATATCTGAATGTCCTGGAGAACGTCCTGGTCCCAAGTCTCTATAGTTCAAAGGCTATGGATTTCAATAAACGCGCCCTGTCTCTCCTAAGGGAGGTGGGCATGGAAGAGCGAGTAAGATTTCTGCCATCTGAACTTTCTGGAGGCCAGAAACAGAGGGTAGCCATAGTCAGGAGCCTTATAAATGCCCCTGAGGTGGTGCTGGCAGATGAACCCACAGGCCAATTGGATTCCAAAAGCTCGAGACAGGTCATGGAGATACTTTCGAGGCTCAACAGCAGGGGGAAAACCATTATCCTTGTTACTCACGACCCAGAGACGGCCAGATATGCAAGAAGGATCATATACCTGAAGGATGGATGCATCACTTCTCACTAAGGATCTCTTCATCCTGACGGTCTTCAAGGTCCTCAGGCAGAACCTTGCCCGGACCCTCTTTGCATTGAGCGGCATAAGCCTTGGCATTGCATCCCTGGTCTTCATAGTGGCTGCCATTGAGGGCAGCAATCAAAATGCCCAGAACATAATCCAGCTCCTTGGACCAAATAGCATCTTCGTACGCTCGGGCTTCGGGGATAAAAATAGTGTAAGGAGGCTGACCTACCGCCTGAATGTCCAAGACTTCAGGGCCCTGAAACAGGTCTACGGGATCAGATCTGCCGCCTTCTTGATGTTGAAACAAAAAAGGATCTCTGTGGGCGCAGAAGCAAGAAATGCATACACTGTCTCTGCAATGAAGGACTTTCTAAATGTTTTCGACTACAGGCTCAAGACAGGCCGCTTTTTCAGGTTGGATGAATATTCATCGTTTCCCAAGATATGTATCATCGGTACTGAACTGTCCAGGTTCTTCTTTGGAGATACAGACCCGGTTGGCAAAACCATAAAGATATCCAAGACGAGTTTCAGGATAATCGGGGTCTTTGCCCCCAAGGGCAAATTGCCAAGTGGCAAGAGTCTGGACGATAGACTCATCATCCCCATAAATACCTATAGAAAATTTATTGAACCAGAATATAAAAGGCTATTTGCAATAAAACTCAAGCTGGCAAAAGACATGGATTACGACTATGTAGTTTCCCAGGTCAAAGAGGTCTTGTCACTAAGGCACAAAAAGGACGACTATGTGATAGTAACCCCTGAGACAGTGCGCAAGTTTCTCAATATCTTCAATATGACCCTTTCCCTGTATCTGGGCCTTGCAAGTCTTATAGCCCTGTTTATAAGTGGTTTTGTCATGTCGAATATATTTGCCATAAATGTCAGGGTCAGGGCCTGGGAAATAGGGATCAGAAGGGCCCTTGGTGCCACAAGAGATGCCATAATAGTCCAGTTCATGGCAGAGGCCTTGACCATCTCTCTAATGGGTGCTGTCCTGGGCAGCCTGCTTGGCTTTCTCGCTATCTGGTGGATCACCCCTCTTCTCAAGATACCCACGGTGTTTCCAATGAAATCCCTCTTCCTTGCTATATGTTTCTCCTCGGCAACAGGGCTCATCTCCGTATGGATGCCTGCAAGATCAGCAGCATATCTGAACATGGTTCACGCCTTGAAATCCAGGCTATAATCCCGGATCATGCACTTCAAACGTTGGTTCATATCCCGGCCCATGTCTTCAACATAAGAGAGGCAAAAAGAGATGAGAGCCCTTGTACTCAACGAACTCCTGGCCTATTTTCGCCATGAGAAGAAAAGGATACTGATCGCCATGCTTGGCATAGCCATTGGTGTCCTCTCCCTCGTCCTCATGGACAGCATCAGTGGTGCAATGAGTCGGAAGATAGAATCCGAGCTTGGTAGGATGGGGGGCAGCCTCATCATGCTCCTACCAGGCGAGATAAGGTCTATAGGACATAGGAGAATTCGCCTGTCAAAATATACGACCCTCAAGCCATCTGACATAGAGGCCATCAGAAAGATCTTATTGGTGAAAGATGTCAGCGCCTTCAAACAGAAAGGTGTTCCAGTGCAGACGGTCATAAATTCTTCAACCCTCGTGGTCAAAGGAGTAGAACCAGACTACAGTACCATTCTTGACTATAGTTTGAGCTCTGGACGCACCATTTTCCAAAGAGATCTGGAAACCTTTTCAAAGATCGCACTGATAGGTGCCAAGGTTGCCGATGAATTTTTCAGGGGCAATCCAGTGGGGCAAACAATCTATCTTTCTGGCATGCCCTTTCGAGTAGCTGGGGTGATGGCAAAAAGGGGCAGTTTTAGCAACGAAGACTTTGATGAAGTAATCCTTGTCCCCCTTACTACCCACATGAAGGTCTTGGAAAATGTAGATTACCTGGATGGTGCGGTAATAGTTGCCAGGGACCGAGGAGTCTTGCAAAAAACCATGGGCGATATCCAAAAACTACTACTGAAGAGGCATGGAAAGAAAGACTTTACTGTAAGCACTTACCAGGAACTTCAAAGTACCACCTCAAAGACACTCCACCTCTTTTCAGTTCTCAGCCGAGTGGTGGCATCCATAGCATTCAGTGTTGGCACACTGGGCATACTTGCCATAATGGCCCTGTCCATCTATGAAAGGATACTGGAAATAGCCATAAAAAGGGTGACAGGGGCCAGGAAGAAAGACATCTTCCTCCAGTTTTTGACTGAATCCATGATACTGAGCATAGTGGGCTCTGGAGCAGGAATCGTTATCTCTGTCTTATTGGCCCTTACAGTACAGTTCTTGGCAAGGTGGCCATTTTTCCTCCCCTGGAAAACGGCCTTTGTCTCCATACTACTTTCCATGTTGATTGGCATAGTATCTGGATTATATCCTGCCATGCAGGCCTTGGAATTTGAACCCAAGGCAATCCTTCACCTATTCGAAGAGGGCTGAGAACTTTGTATCACAAGATGTTCGACAACCCCCAAATACTCCCCCTTGGGTTATCAAGACCCCATGTCTTTGCCCTATTGTGTTCCATCCTCCTGATATTTTCAGCAAGCCTCTATCTCGCATCCACCAGGGGACTCACAGAGACCCTCGAGGCAGAGTCTGCCGAAATAGCAAGAGAATTCATCGAGGGGGCATCCATACTCATCAACCACCTAAATGGCCAGGAAGACCTGGACAAGCCTCCCCTTTTCTACTGGACCATTGCGCTCATCTCGCGGGTATGTCCTAACTGGGAGCTTGCAGCAAGGTTGCCCTCCCTGATCTCCGCCTGCCTCATCATCTATCTGTTCTTTAGACTCCCCTATCATGGAGAGTATTGGATGGCTGCTGCCCTGAGTGGTTTTATTTTCATCTCTGGCATAAAGGTATTCTGGATGTCTCAAATGGCCAGGATAGACATGAGCTTCACCGCTGCCTCTTTCTTTGGCCTGTGGGCAGCATACAAGGCCATCATGGACAGCCAAGGCGAAAGGACCGAGAATCCCCAAAAGATCCCTTGGGCATTTTTCATCTCAGCAGGGGTGGCAGTGATGCTAAAGGGGCCGGTAGGGGCAATCATTGTCTTCATACCGGTATTTCTTTACCTGGCCATTGAAAAGAGGTGGAGGCTAATCAGACATATCTTTTTGGGAAAAGGTATGCTCCTCTTTCTTCTCATGACCATACCTTGGTTCGTGACTGCAAGCATAGAGACGGATTTCAGGTTTTTCCACAGATTTATCCTTGAAGAAAACCTGTCACGCTTCACCAACCTCATCCCTGGCGGGACCTTCAAGGAATTCAACCACTCTCCGATATATTCGTACCCGATCTATTTTCTGACAGGATTTTTCCCCTGGAGCATTGCTGCCCCATTTTGGACCTATGAAATAATAAAAGATTGGAAGAACAAGGACGAGTTATCGAGACTGTCATTTATCTATCTTCTTTTTGTTTTTCTCTTTTTCTCCATGGCCTTATCGAAAAGAAGTGATTATATCCTTCCCGTCTATCCTGTCGCCTCATATCTCACAGTTAGATACTTTCTGGACAGCCGCGACAGGTTAAAGCCTCTAAAACTCATCATACTCCTCACGTTTACGATCCTGATTCTTACAGGGCTTTGCCTTTCGCTTTCTGCCTCGGTGGTTGTCTTCTTGGCGCCTACGACATGGAATACCTTCTTGAAGGATATACCCGTGTCCAATAGCATGTTGTTCTTCTTATATAGCCTACCCAAGTACCTGCCAGCCTTTCTGGCCCTTTTGATTATAGGGTTCTCAGGTCTATTTTTCTACATGAAGGGTAATGATGGCCATGAGGTGGAAAACATCGTCCTCCCCTACGCCTTGCACATGTGCTGTGTCTTTCTCCTATCAAGCCTTGTCCTCATCCCAGCGCTCTACAAGCACAAAGATGCCAGACCTTTTTGCCACAACGTAGCCAAGATAGTTGATTCCAATCCCCTATTCTATCTGGGCTTTTGGGATGAGGAATGCACCTTTTACCTCCACAGAAGGATCCCAAGGCTCCATCTGGCTGAATTTTTGGAAAAGACAGAGGCAGGGGAAAGACTCTTTTTGATCCTCAGGGAAAAGGATTTCACAAGGCTCCCCAAAAAAGGAATAAGCTTTCCCTTTGTGTACAGGCAAGATTCACCTTTATTGAGGCCCCTGGTCCTTGTCTCCAATCAGGCTATTCAACAGGACAACTGATCCTTCTCCAACTTTTTGAAAAATAATTAAAGACCTTCTCTTTTATCCGCCGATATAGATACAAGAGATGAGACCCAAATGGTAAAAACTATGGAAAATACCGTAATCGTAGAAGAGGCACAAGGCAAGATAGCGGAGTTGGAATATCTGCCTGCTCCAAGTCCTATCGTGGCCAGGCTCCTGGCATCGGTCACAGACAAAAACACTACCTTTACCGACATCAGTGCCACCATCAAATCGGATGCCGCCCTCACATCCCAGCTTCTGAAGATAGCAAATAGCGCCTATTATGGTTTCAGGAGGTCTATAGTGGACCTGGAGCGTGCCGTAATGGTCATTGGCATTAAGGAAGTGAGAAACCTTTGCCTGGCCATATGCCTGGTAAACCAATTCAAGCCAAAACTCCTGCCAAAGGGGTTTTCGTTCTATACGTTTTGGACCCACAACCTCCTGACCTCTTTTTGCTGCAAGGAACTGGCAAAGGACCACGAATGGATCCAGGACGAAGATATCTATCTCATGGGCCTTCTCCATGATCTCGGGCGCTTGGCTACTGCTGCCACCATGCCTGACAGATTCAATAGCATCGCCCTTTTAAGCAGGAAAAAAGATATGCCCATTAGTAAGGCTGAGGAAGCCTATGGCCTATCTCACACAGAGATAGGGGGCTGGCTCGCCATAAAGTGGGGCTTTTCGGAAAAATTGAAGGCAGCTCTCAAGTACCATCACGAACCATTTTCATCGACAAGGTACGCACGGGAGTGTGCACTCGTGCAGATTGGCGCATTCATTGCCAGGACATTGGAGGAAACTGAAAAGAGGGGGGCGAAGGTAGACCTTCCAAATCCACGGGTCATGGCACTGGCAGGTATAGACTTTGACAGATTGGATATCCTCACGGAAAAGGCAGAGGAATTGAAGGAAGAGGTATGCCAGATAGCCTCTGTGCTCGTTGGAACGCAGTAAGAAAATGGCTTCTAAGTAGGCATGAATCTCGAATCAGGACATATGGATCTGGCCAGGATAAAAAAAACCGTCTTAGAGCTCGAAAAGGATCGCATGAGGCACATGGAGGCCCTCGGTATCGTACTTCGACTGATAGAACTCAGTCCAAGTGCCCACTCCAGCGAGGATCTTTGTAGCATCATCGTTGATATTCTGGCCGAAGAGACCCCCTTCGAAAACATCTCCCTGCTACTCTATGACCCCCAGAGAGAAGTCCTCAGATTGGTGGCAGCAAAAGGGCTCAGCCAGGTCCTGATGGAGACCAAGAAAAAGATTGAGTACAACAAGGACCTCTATTTCAAAAGGGGGGAAAGCATAGCCTGGGCTGTCTTTGATTCACAACAGCCCCTGTTCATTGAAGATAGTGCCAAAGACAAGATTCCAGAGGTGGAAAACGCCAAATTCATCCCCGCCTCCATGGCCTGCCTGCCCATCTCCTCAAAGGGCGTTCTCAATCTGAGTTCCACAAAAAAACGCCCCTTTTCCAACCACCTGAAAAGAAATCTCATCATCATTACCCAGGTGATGGGACATATCATCCAAGAAAAAGAATATCACGAACTCCTGAACAACAGCCATTACCACATACAAAATATCGTTGAGGCAAATACCAGGGCACTGACACAACAGGAAGGGGAAAAGGGCCAAAACATAGAATACCTCGAGGCTGCAATAGATAGTGCTCCCCAGGGAATCTGCCTGACAGATGCATCAGGCGAAATAAGAAAGATAAACCGTGGTTTCAAAAAGCTCCTCAAGTGTAATGAAGAAGATATCATCAAGGAAGGCCTGGGCAGGTTCTTTTTCGATACCACTGCCTTTCTTTCCATTTCAAAGGCAATAAAGACGAAACACCTTGCCAAACTCCACGGTGTAAGGCTTCTGAGACAGGATGGCACCACTTTTCTGGCAGATATATTTTTCCATCCTATAATAGATAAAAATGACCAAAAGCAAGGTGGTATAATCGTCATCCATGACATCTCGGACCAGCATGAAGACTCTGAACGAAAGATCAGGGAAGAAAAACTCAGGGCACTTGGTTCCATGGCTGCAGGCATTGCCCACGATTTCAACAACCTGCTAATGGCCATACTCGGCAATGTCGAGCTATTACAACTGGAGCTTGACAATACCCCCTATGCCAAACGCCTCAAAAACATAGAACTATGTGTACAGGATGGGGCGAAGACAATAAAACGATTACAGGGTTTCGTGCGCCAAACCTCTTCCCCCAAGACCGATACCAAACAGACAACCTGTATCGCCGACATAGTGATGGAGGCAGTCGAGCTTACAAAACCCATGTGGAAGGATAGCTGCCAGAAAAAGGGATGCCTCGTAGAGATAGAAACGGAACTCGATTCCTCCTTGATCATAGACATGCCCGGCTATGAATTGAGGGAGATCCTTACCAACCTCATCCTCAATGCCGTTGATGCGATGCCCAAAGGCGGTAAGATCAAAATCAAAACCTATCTGATGGATTCCAAGGCCGTAATCGATGTCTCTGACACTGGCACTGGCATGGATCCTGACACGAAGAAACATATCTTCGACCCATACTTCACCACCAAGGATGTGGGCAGCTCTGGACTTGGCCTCAGTATTGTCTATGGTCTAGTTACAAATGCTGGAGGGAAAATAGAGGTAGAATCTGAAAAAGGCCTTGGCACCACGTTCAGCATAATTCTTCCCTGTCAATCCCAAGTCGAGGAGGAGACATTGGAACAAGAAGAAGGGCCAGAGATTTCAGGGACCCGGAACCTAAAGATCCTGGTAATCGATGACGAACCACAGATCGTTGATCTCATCAAGCTCATGTTAAAGGAAGTAGGCCATGAAGTCATAGCATGCAGTGTTTCGGAACAGGCATTGGATATCATAAAAGATGAAGATTTCGATCTCGTATTAACAGATCTCGGCATGCCTGGAATAAGCGGATGGGAAATAGCCAAGGCCGTAAAGGAGAAAAACCAGGACATACCTGTAGTCCTCATGACTGGATGGGGGGCAGGTTATGAAGGCAAGGACCTTTCAGGCAAGTGTATAGATGAAGTTATTTCCAAGCCCTTTCGCTTGCAAAACATATTGAATGTAATAAACAAACTGTTTCCAACCTGGAAACAATGATCATCTGGATTGCATAGCTTCCCTTGGACCAGCTGCAACCTGATTCAGCTCCACATTCGGCACGAGGGCCTCAAGAGGTTCATCGACAAAACGAGGCTCAACCATCAACATCCGTACCCGTTTATCTCATAACCAAAGAACTCGAATGCCCTTGTCAGGGCCGATCTTTGCCTTGGGGTGAGTTGTGAAAAAAATTTTTTAAATTTTTCTGGACTACCAGAAGAAGTACAGAGAAGTCTTTGGATTTCCCCCTTTTCCCCTGGATCCAACCCTGACATCTCCAGGATACCAGAAAGATCCCGGGTGCAGAGTCTCAAAAGAAGACCTCTGGCCGAGTTGCTCTGACTGCCCAATAGGGCAAAAGAGCCATCGCATCCTTTTATTATATCTGGATCTGCCGTGACTATCACTGCTTTTTGAGAGCAGGCTTGAAGGGCCGGCAATAAAAAACACAGGATCAGGAAGGGACAAATGGTATTTGCTTTCGATAGCTTCACTCTGAATTATTTGGCCAACTCCTCTGCCCCTTCTTCCAAGTTATGCCACAAGAGAAACAACATGTCTTTCAGTTGTTGAACGTCATCCTTGGTCATACCCTGTACAGCGATCTCATGGACTTCCCGACCTTTCTCCATGAGAAGATCTTCCAAGGACCGACCCTTATCCGTCAGAAAGATATGGAAGGCTCGACGATCTTCAGGAACCCTGCGTCTTTCTATCAGATTTGCCTCTTCCAACCTGTCCAAGGTCCTGACCAGGGTGGGGCTCTCGATATATAGTCTCTGGGCAAGCTGCGTCTGGGTGAGCCCTTCTTCTTCGAACAATTTTGTCAGGACACAGAACTGGGCCCCTGTCAGGTTGAAATCCGTCAATTTGTGATCTAATACCTTTAGAAAGGACTTAACCAACCTATTTGCAATAAAACCAAGGCAGTTGTCCACACTAAAGGTGAATTCTTCTTTACTGGGTTTCATCTTCGTCACTTTTTTACCTCTTTTTCCCTTCATGTATTATATCAATGATCTTCTCTACCACTTCTTGAAAGGATAGATTTGTGGAATCTATAACAATAGCATCATTGGCCGGCCTTAAGGGCGCAATAGCCCTATTGGTATCAGCTTTATCACGTTTTTTAATTTGCTGCAATATAATTTCATGCTTTACTATATTTTTCTTCCTGCTCTCCAACTGGGCCATTCTCCTTTTGGCCCTTTCCTCTGGTGAGGCAGTCAAAAAAAACTTAAAATCCGCCTCGGGAAAGACAACGGTACCCATATCTCTTCCCTCTGCCACAATATTGCCCTTTCTCCCGATCTCTTTCTGGAGCTGGGTAAGATACTTTCTAACAGCAGGGATCCTGGAGACGGCTGAAGATGCCACATCTATCTCAGGCGTGCGTATGAGATCTGAAACGTCCCTGGAACCAAGATAGATAGAGCCATTTTTAAAGCCTATCTTCACATGGTCCAGGTGTTCCGTCACTGCTGCCTCATCGTCTATATCGACACCTTTTTCCAACATATAAAGTGCCAGGGCGCGATACATGGCACCACTGTCCAAATATGTCAGAGCCAACCTCCTGGCCAACTCCTTACTCACCGAGCTCTTACCTGCACCTGCCGGCCCGTCAATAGTGATAATCACAGCTATTCCCCACCTTTTTCATCACAATCGATACGAACCCCATTAAGCCCCTTTTTTAGAGAGAATAAGTGAAAAAGGACACATCAAACAAATACAATGCGACCAAACTATACACTTTTTTTCAATTCGCTCAAGAATACTTAACCATGTTATTGTTATTTTTATTTTGATATATTTTTCACTTTGCTATGGGATCACTTAGACTATACAAGACATTTCTTGGGTATGATGTTGATTATAGAGGCACAGGCAAACAATACATATAGCAACATTTTCGTATTTATTAGTTGCAATAAGAACTATTTGGATAGCGATATAACTGGCCTTTTCCCTACTGTCCGACAACAAGGTGGATTCGGCACGATTGTCAGCCCCTCATGGTGTCAATCACCAGGGGACTTGTCACGGATAGGTTCTCTCGCTTTTGGGTGAACGTATCTATCTGGAAAAAATGTAGATAACTACCTGATTTTTTGTAAAAAATCTTTACTCAGGCATTTGGAGTGCATAATCTGGGTTCAAAGGAATTGTTTTGTTTTTCAGGCACGGGAAGTACGTAATCTGGGATGAACGGCCCTCTCCTATATCTCTAATGGAGAAGGCCCCACTGCGAAAGAATCAACGACGCCTACTACCAAGGCAGATCCAGGCTATCCAAAAGCTTCAACAACTCCCTTATATCCTCTTCATTGGGATGACCTTTTGCCTTTTCTGCATCCTTGACCCACTCGGGCAGTGGAGATTGCCCTCTGGCCTCTTGAAGTTTATCCTCTGGGACCTCTCCCAGGCAATCGAATTCTCCTACAACCCTGGCCCTTTTGACAAGCTCTCTCGCTGTTTTCATTGCATTTTTTACGACTTCAGATCCCCTTTCCGATGCATGGGTTGCAAACAAAAACACCTGACAATCTTCCAATATCTTCTTCAGGTATTCCTGTATTTCCTTGTCAGGTTCCCCATTTTCAATCCTGAAGCCTGCAGCAATAAAGGTATATCCTTCGGGATCAGGGGCTTCGGAGACAGGTTTTATCTCTTTTTCTTCAGGAATGTGTTCATAGATGGCCTCGGCCAGTTTCTTTGTGTTACCGGTTTTGGAAGAATAAACCACTAAATTTTTCATTTTCTTTCCCCCCTTTTAGAAAACTCTTCAGTTGCACATTGATGTTCGATGCCTCTTGAGGACCGTTCCGGAGATCTCTTAAAAAAACAAATAAGCATGAAACAAAATGAATGATAGTGATAAAAATCATTAATAATATAACCTGTTGCTATTTTCAATTTCTATTTGTCAAAAACGACATAATAATCATGGTAAAAAATCTAACAGAAATAAAAAAATCAGCAGTTTCACATTTTTTGATGATGGCAGCTACTAAAATGCCCATCCAATCGGTTCATGTCTCATTGTATGGCTGGATATCTTTCCTGATTCGTAAAAGGGCCAATTAAGTTGAAAATCAGAGACCGCCTGCTTATTGTCTGGTATAAACAGATATCAATTTAGAAACAAGAAGCGGAGGAGATCGTGCCCCTACAAAATCTGTTAAACAATATGACGACAGATCAGCTTTACTTCATGTTGATCGCATTGGCACTGGGGATTTTTTTGTCTCTCTTTGCTTTACTCGTAAGGGGGATACTCCGCACATTGAATAGATTAAATTCCAGCGTTGACTCCATAAACAGACTGCTGAAAGAGATCAGGCCTGCTGTACAAGGTATTAGGGAGCTTGAAGAAAGTGTAAGGGAGACCATCTTGGATACGAGTTCCCATGTGGAAAATCTCCAGATGGATGCCTCCAGACTCATGGATGTGATATCCCAAACTGCAACATCCTATCAAGAGCTCGAAAAGGTCTTGGAGAAAAGGCTTGAAAATGAAGTGCCTCCAATCCTCGTGGAGACAAAGGAGCTCGTAACAGGGGCAAAAGAGATCACCGAGGATATCCAGGACAAGATAAGGGCAACAGACAACCTGTTCGAGGCAGTCAACGAGGCTGGCCAAACTGTAAAAATGGCCACAGGCATAGTAAGAGGCGGGCTTACTGGACTTGCGATTCAACTTGCCAGTATGGCAGTCGGGGCTCGCAGGTCATTGGAATATCTCACCCAAAACATAAACACCAAGGACACCCATACCAAAGGAGGTGACTCAAATGAATGATGGTCGTTACTCTGCTGGAAGCGTAGCACTGGCATTTTTGCTGGGTGGCGCAGTCGGAGCGGGTCTGGCACTGCTTGTCACGCCAAAATCCGGCCCTGAGGCAAGAGAACTCATAAAGGATCAGGCCTCTGCTGCCAGAGACGAGGCCCTCAAGGTAGCCGATGAAGTCAAAGAAAAGGCTGTTGAACTCCTGGAGAAAAGCAAGGAGGTAGTCGAAACCAAGAAGACCGTGCTGGAAACGGCATTGGAGGCAGGAAAAGAGGCCATGGAACGGGAAAAGGAACGTCTCATGGCCAAGATAAAGAAGGAAGAAGGCGAGGCCTGATAAAATCGCACCACCGAGCCCCTGGCTCCAGGTGAGTCAGGGGCCCTTAGAGAGGGACTTCGCTTGATCTGGATAGCTCATCCCCCTTGTCCAGCCCAATTTTTCCCTGAGGATAGTAAAATAGTCCCTGTGGGGAGATTTGATAAGTTTTAGATATCCTGGCATCCTCTGTATTTCAATAACATCCCCCCGTTCCAACCGAAGCCCAGACTGACCATCCACATCCAGACACACCTCTTCCGCTGTGTCCTCGACCTGAATCCGTATGAGAGAATTGCCTGGCAGTATCAAGGGCCTGGAGCTCAGGGCAAAAGGGCAGATAGGGGTCAACACTATGGCCTCGAGACTTGGGTACATGATCGGCCCACCAGCGGAAAGATTGTAACCAGTAGAACCAGTAGCAGTGGAGATTATCAGTCCGTCTCCTCTATAAACGGTAAGAAAGGTATCATTTACCCAGGAGTTTATCTGGATGATCTTGGAGAGGGCGCCTTTAGTAATCACAGCCTCGTTCAATGCAAGATATTCTCTTTTAACCTGAGAGGAGACACCCCTGACCTTCACACCCAGAACCATACGCCTGTCCAGGGTGAAAGTGCCTTCCACAAGGGCATCCAAGGCCTCCAACATTTCATCGAGATGCACCTCTGTCAAGAAACCCAAACCGCCGGCATTGATGCCGAGCACAGGGATTTCGGCAACAAATGCCTGCCCTGCCACATGCAGAAGCGTACCATCCCCACCGATGACTACTATGGCCTCATCCCTTTCCTCCACTGGTCCAGGATGGACTTCTACACCTCTTGCCCTGAGGTGCTCTTCAATCTTGCGGGCCGCTACCGCTGGCCTCTGATCTCTATGTTTGACAACGAGGCATATTCTCTTGATCATCTAAGGACCCACTGTAACTAACACATATGCCTGGGAGCTGAAATACTTCTTTGCCATTTCCTGTACCTGTCTGGCAGTAACCTTTCTGATCTTTTCTGGATATCTATCGGAGAAATCATACCCCAGGCCATAGAGTTCGTTGAGTGCCATGTCCATGGCCTTTGCACCAGGGGTCTGTAGGGAGATCTGATAGCGTCCTATCAGCCAGTTCTTGGCCCTATCTATTTCCCCGGCAAGAGGGGCCTCCTTTTGGGCCCTATAGATCTCACTCCACAATCCCTTCTCTGCATCGTTCTTCTTTTGGGGCTCACATGCTATATAACAGGCAATGGATCCATAATCGATCCCGAAACCAGTGAAAGAGGTCACAGAATAGGCCAGGCCCTTCTGATCCCGTAGATCCGTAAACAACCTACCACCCTGGCCAGAAAGGATGGCATTCAAGACCTCGAGTGGGAAACGGTCCTGACTCGTAAGGCCCGGGCCCATAAATCCAAGAACTATGTGCTCCTGTTGCCTCTCCCTATGGATGGACACAATCCTTGGAGATGAAAGTGGCTCTGGATCTGGGGGCGTGGGCAGAAAGAGGCTTGATTCATTCTGCCAGGATCTCAACAAGATATCGAGTTCCTGTCTAAGATTTTCCGCATCAATGTCGCCAACCACCGAGATGATTGCCCGATCCGGCACTACATAAGACCTGTAAATCTGCTTCAGGTCCTCGGAATCCAGCTTGATCACCGTCTCTGGCCTGCCCAATATATTCATTCCATAAGGATGGGGAGAAAAGAGCAGCTTTCTGAATTCCCGAACGGCCACACCAGGGAGATAATCGTCCTGCTGCCTGATCTGGGCCAGTATCAAGGGCTTTAGCTTTTCCACCTCTTTTTGAGGGAAAGTGGGGGATAGGAGGATCTCCACCAACAGGCCCAGGCCTTTTCTAAAGGTCTCGCTGGTAAATCTCCCCTGGATCCCAAAGGAGTTCTGACCTGAAAAACCTGAAATCGTGGCCCCCATGCCATCGGTGATCTCTGCGATGGCGTCTGCGCTATGTAGGGTTGTACCCTTGTTCCAGGCCTTTGCCAGGAGGTTGAATATCCCATTGTTCTCAGGTGTCTCGTATCTCAGCCCACCAGGGAACACCACCTTGACGGCTACTGTGGGAAGATCATGGGATTCCATGGCAAGGATCGTGACGCCGCTGGCAAGACTAAAACGTTTTATCTTGGCGGCTGAACCAGTCGCCACACCGTTTGTCTGGCCATGGACATCGCTCAATGCCTGTTGTATTGCACCAGCAACAAATGCCCGGTCCAAGGCTATCCTGGCATTTTCAGGCCTTACCATGACAACATTTACGGCATTGGGGTCAAAATATTTCCGACAGATCTCCTTTATATCGGATGCTGTCACCTGTTTGATCTTTTCAAGATAATCTCTTTCCTTGGCGGCATCTCCTGCGAGGGTTTGAAATACACCGAGTTTTCTTGCCTCCCCTTCCATGGTCTCCTGGCTGAATAGAAAATCGGTCAACACCTGGGTCTTCGCCCTTTTCAACTCCTTTGGCGAGATCTCGGTCTCCTTGAGCCTGAACAGTTCCGACAGGGTCTGAACAAGCACGTGTCTCGTCTTGTCTGGGTCAATATTTGCCGTGATCTCAAAAAGCCCTGGACCTTCCGGCGTGAATGCCGAGGCATGGATTGAATGGACTATCTGGAGCCTATTCTTCAAGATGGACACGAGCAAAGAACTTTCTCCATCTGACAGGTAGGCAGACAACAGATCCAGGGCTGGCACATCACTATCCTTGAAGGATGGTAAACCAGAAAAAGAGATGGCAAGATAGCCCTCTTGGCAATCCATTGGCCTGACACTATATCGCGGTTCGGTCTGTCTCGGCTCTTGAGGAAAGACCAAAGGGGTACAGGAAGAACGTTTTTCCCTACCAAAATACTGACCGATCAAGTCCTCGGCCTTATCTGGATCAACATCTCCAACAACTATCACAGCAATATTGCAAGGCCTGTATCTTTCTGCCATATAGGAGAGGATGTCTTCCCTTGTCAAAGACATCACCGTGTTCTCGTAGCCGATGATGGGACGTCTATATGGATATGAGGAATAAGAGGTCTTCATCAGATCTTCATATAGCATCACCTTGGGCCTGTCCTCTCTCATGCGCATCTCTTCCAGGACAACCTTCTTTTCCCTTTCCAGCTCCCCCTGATCGAAGATGGAATGAAAAACCGCATCATCCAGGACATCGAGCGCTGTAGCGAGATAAGTGCTGGGCACGACACAGTGATATACAGTGTAATCATAAGAGGTATAGGCATTTATGGTGCCCCCAAGGGACTCTATTATCCTTGCAAGCTCCCCTGCCCTTCTCTTTTCGGTCCCTTTGAAGATCATGTGTTCGATGAGATGCGTTATGCCAGCCTGGGAATCCTTCTCATAAGCGCTGCCTGCCTTGACCCAGACCTGCACTGCCACAACCGGGGCCCTAGGGCTCTCCTTGATAACAGCAGTAAGTCCATTTGGAAAAATTTTTTTTACCAGGCCTTGGGGTTGAGTTTGGGCGAAACCAAACTTAGAAATCATTGGAATACAAAATAGTAAGATACTAAAAAAAAAGATTTTTATAATCACTTCTGGATATCTCCTTCCTACCGAGTACCAGGCCAACGCCGATAAACAGCCTGGATTAATAATGAATAGCCGTTCAACTAAACCTTGACACAGTGCGTGAATTTTGGTACACACGAATCAATTTGCATATTAGTAATAACTTTATCATCTGCTTCATGCAATGAACAATCCTTAGGTTATGCAGTCCGATCATTCAAGCCGTAACCGGACATGAGGGGAGGAACCACCTTATGAGCGAGAGCATAATGAACGAAAAGATCAAAAATTTCTTCAAGATCCTATGCCAGACCGAGTGGAATGCAACTGTATCAGGTATAATAGTTGCATTGCTTAGTATCTTGATCATGGCATGGTGGAGGCCTTGGGGTGCTGTTGGTGCTGTGAGGAATTGGGGAGAATGGATCCTATATGGAATAGGCATCTTCAGCCATAAACCTGGTGGCGTACTATTCAGTTCCGGCTCGGTCATTGGTGTTGGCTTCCTGGCTGGGGCGTTCGTCTCGGCCTGCCTCGGCAATGATTTTTCATTCAAGTTTCCGCCTCCTTGGGAACTGGTAAAGGCGGTGATAGCAGGAATCCTCATGGGCATTGGAGCTGCCTTTGCAGGCGGCTGTAATGTTGGAGGTATGTACAATGCCATTGGCAACTTGGCTGCAAATGGTTTTACCATGTGGCTTGGCCTGGTCATTGGGGTCATCCTGGGCCTCAAATATATCTACTGGGAGATGGAACACATCACCTGGGGTACGAGTGGTGGGAAAAACATCGATTTCCCCTATGCCCTTAAGATCATCCTGGGGATAGCGGCATTTGCAGCAGTCATCTGGGGAGGATATCACTATGCAGGTATGAATGATGCCTACAAGGCCTCCCTCAGTGGCATACTCCTGATATCGGCAGGCCTAGGTTATACCATGCAGAGGGGACGTTGGTGCATGGTGCAGGCATTCAGAGAACCCCATATGACAGGTGACTGTACCCTGGCCAAATCAGTGGCACTCAGTATCCTGATCGTTGCCATTGGTTGTGCCGTATTGAAATACGCTGTACCACAGAGGGGTTCGGCAGTTGCCGTACAGTCTGTACTCATGGACGCGGTAGGCGACCTCGACCCTGAAGAGATAAAAGACCCTGATCTCGCTGATACGGTCGAAGATGTGGTGGATGCTTCTGAACAGGCCGTGGTGGTAGCAAGACGGGTTTTAGACCCAGTGAACTATGTTAGAGGAACCTTTGGCTGGGGTGGCGTCCTCGGTGGTTTTCTATTTGGCCTTGGGGCCATGTTTGCCGGTGGATGCGGTACCGGAACCCTATGGCGCGTTGGCGAAGGCCAGATCAAGCTCTGGTTGGTGGTACCCTTTTTCGGTATATCTAACGCTATCATGGTCCATTGGTTCAAGGCGATCCATATGGAAGGCGTTGGTCCCACACATGTCGGCAGCAAACTTGGAAAACACATCTATCTCCCCGATGTCCTTGGGTACGGAGGCACTATTGCCCTAATCGTTTTTGCCATGGTTGCATGGTACATAATCGTTGATTGGAACGAGGAGTCCAACAAGCTTATTGTGGAAATGTAAAATTCAGTTAAAGGCTGAACAAATCAAGAATAAAAAGGAGGAATTATGAGTGACTACAAAAAGGCCCCTGAAGGCTTAGAAGTAGCAAGGACATTGGATGCAAAAGGTCTTAGCTGCCCCATGCCTCTTCTACGAACCAAGAAGGAGATAGGCAAGATCAACTCAGGGGAGATCCTTGAGGTACTTGGGACAGATCCTGGCTCAAGAAATGACATCCCAGGTTGGTGTGCCAGGGCCGGACATGAATACCTGGGTGAGATAGAGGACGAAGGGTTCATCCGTTTTTACATCAAGAAAAAATAGGTCTTAAGTTCAAATTCTTATTCTTCTATTTAATGAAGAAAGGGAGGTTCAATATCAATGTCTGCTGATCCAAACAAACTCGGAATCTTTGTCACCTCTCCCCAGCACATGAGGCATATCTTGGGCGTTACCGCTGCAGCGGTGAGGGCTGGGAAAAAGGTGCAGATATTTTTTACATTTAAATCCATCCACCTGACCAAACATCCAGACTTCGTAAAACTGGCCAATATGTGCGATGTGGAAGAGCTGGCCATATGTGCAGATAGCTACACCTGCGAAGGTTACGATGTGGAAAAGGATGTACCAAAAGGTCTTACTGCACGCCAGATGAGGACCCAGGCATTTCATGGCGCCATCATAGACGAGTGCGGTAAATATCTGGTGTTGTAATAAAGGAGGCTTTTAAACATGGAATCCAAAAAGTGTTATTTTCTGTTACCAAACAGGATGTATTCTGGGGATGCCGTTCGTTCAGCCTTAGGGCTTGCGGTGGAGAACCATTACGCTTACCCTGTCTTCTTTCATAATGAATATCCTCGTTTTTCAGACTATGTCAAAGAAAACATCGAGTGGATCATGGACATGGAAGGCGAGGCATTCACGGTCGATGGTGAAGCCGTAGAAGGTGTACAAATGACCAAGATCACCTTGGAAGAACTTGGGGAAAAACTTAGGGAAGCCGATCTGATCATACCCTATGGCTTGCCAAAGCAGACCAAGACCCCACCACCAGCATGCTCTGAAGACTAATGGGAGGAAGAGGTATGAGCGACGAAAAAAAGATGAAAATTTTACATGTCTATAGGTCAGAACCCAATGAGGACGTGAAAAAACTTGTTGAGATACTCAACCGCGACAGGGAGCCCATGGAATTCAATCTTTATGTGGGAGACCCCAATTATGACATTTTAGTCGAGAAGATCTTCGAGGCTGATCAAACCGTCAGTTGGTGGTAGTAGCTGCCGTTTTAAAACGTCAAATCGAAAAATTCAGGCCTCAGCCGATTGCATATTGGCTGAGGCCTTTTATATTTAAGGGCCATGAACAAAAAAATCAATATCCTAACCGTCGTCTTTACTGTTTTTCTGATACTGGCTCGGCCTGTATGGGCCAAGATATATATCGACATATCCTCTCCCTTTATGGAAAAGATCCCTATCGCCCTATCCCAGCCAGAGTTGTCCAATAACACATTTGAAAACAGGCAGGCAGCCAAAAAGCTTACTTCCATCCTAAAATCTGATCTCATCTTTCACGGATTTTTCTCTGTATTTGATTCGCCTTATCAGGCAGGAGATGAAAAGATAGATTATAGGGTGGATACCAGTATGGATAGAAAGGATTCATCCCTCAGTGTAGTGCTGAAACTGGTCGACCTTTCCACCAATTCCATGCTGGTTGGCAGAAGGTATCTGGGCACCATCAATGATCTAAGGAAGATGGCCCATAGATTTAGTAACGAGATAGTCAAAGCCATCACTGGAAGGCCAGGGATCAGTCTGTCCAGGATCCTTTTCGTATCCAGGCAGGGATCTGGAAGCGAGGTCTATTCAGCCGATTTCGACGGGATGAATATCCGTCAGGAGACCAGACAAAGAAGCATAGTGATGTCCCCCAGGTATTCTCCTGATGGACGATGGATCACGTTCACGTCCTTCATCTCAGGCAGACCATGCCTATATCTCAAAGACACCAAAAGCGGCCGGATCAGAAAATTGAGCAGTTACAAAGGGCTCAATATGTCACCCGCCTGGGCACCGTCTGGAGATAGGCTCGCTGTCACATTGAGCAGGGGCGGCTCCCCAGACATTTATCTCATCGATCTCAATGGAAGGGTGTTGAAAAGGCTCACTAAAGGGCCAGGAATCAACTGTTCACCTTCTTTTTCCCCAGATGGTAGAAGACTTGTCTTCGTATCCGATAGAAACGGCAGCCCCCAGCTATTCATACTTGAGCTTGGATCTGGAAAAATCAAAAGGCTCACCTTTACCGGTAGTTACAATACAGACCCTCAATGGTCTCCCACTGGTGAAAAGATAACTTATGTCAGCCGAATAGGAGGCAGGTTTCAGATATTCACAATCTCCCCTGATGGAGGTGATCCAACCCAGTTGACCTTTGAAGCCAACAACGAAAATCCTTCGTGGTCACCAGATGGAAGGCAGATCCTCTTTAGCTCTACCAGGACACGGGGCAAAAAAAGCCTCTTCGTCATGTTTGCCAATGGACAGAACCAACGTCTACTTATAGATTATGGCCAGAGTGATTACTTTCCTTTCTGGGGGCCAAATAATTTCAAATAAAACTATACAGGTGTCGATATGAAACCGAATAAAAAACTGTCGATTGTCTATCCCTTTGATTTCAAATCCGTTTTGTTTGCCTCTGTATGTGTGATGATAATCTCGGGCTGTGCCCCCCAGGCCCAGATCAATATGCTCGAACGCAACGTCTCTGGCCTACAGGTGGAAAACCAGCGCATAAACAGAGAAATAGAATCCATCAAGAAACAGATGTCATTGAACTTACAGAACGAAAAGGGCAATGGTCCCGAATCCCTCAGAAAATCCTATGCCAGACTCAATGCCAGGTTGGACGCATTGGAAAGCGAACTCATGAGGATAAATGGTCTCTTGGAACAGACCAATTATAAACAGGAACAGGAAGAACGCGAGATCGCAAATCTAAAGGAAGAACTCCAGACAGAACTCGACAAGTTCAGGGCTGACGTCAAGGCCATCCGTACCTCAGCTTCTGCAGCCCAAGAGGCGGAAGAGACCAGGAAAAAAGTTGAGGAAGCCAAGATAGACCTCTATCAAAAGGGATTAGAACTCTACAGAGAAGGTAAGTACACAGAGGCCAAAAAGGTGCTAAGGGCCTTTATCAAACAAAACCCAACGGCACCCACCGTTGCGAATGCCCACTTCTGGATAGGCGACTGCGAGTACAGGCTCTCTCGGTTTGAAGAGGCCATCCTTGAATATCAAAAGGTCATAAGCAAGTTCCCCAAGAGCAACAAGGTGCCAGACGCACTTCTCAAGGAGGGGTTTGCCTTTGCCAGATTGGGAGACAAGGAAAGCGCAAAGATCGTCTTGAAAAAGCTCACAAAGAGGTATCCTGGAACTCCTCAAGCCAAGGCGGCAAAGAAACAACTCAAACGCCTGAGATAACCCATCTCTTTACTCGGACATTCTGGCCCCATACGTTGTGAGAAAAAAGACCTTGCCAAGATTTGACCAACTCATAGGTTTAAGGGCGATCCGTCCTCTTCTTGCCCTGTTTCTCTACTGTCTTTCAGCCATAGTGTGCCCGCTACCTTGCTGTGCCCAGAGTGATACAATTACCGTGGGGGTGTTGCTGGATCTCAGTGGTCCTGGTAGCCTGAATGGCGCTGCCGCCTACAAGGCTATAAGGCTTGCAGCAGAGCAGATCAATGCCCAAGGAGGGGTCAAGGGGAAAAGACTAAACATTGCTGTCTTCAACACCCAAGGGCTAAAGAACCAGCTTCTGTCCGGGGCTAAACGTCTGGAGCTTGAATTTGGTGCCTCAGTACTCTTGGGACCGACGGACACATCAAATGTAATGTTGCTGAGGAGGTATGCTGAATCGAACAAGATCCCTTTGATACTCATCCAGGGCATTGACCCCATCTTTAGATTCACTGGCACCAAGACAAATTGGACGTTTTCCACCACTGTAAACTTCGATGCTGAACTCAAGGCACTCTTTTCGTATTTCAGGAGTAAAGACTATGAAACATTGGGCGGACTCATGGACAATACCGAGACAACTCGTAAGATTGGCCTCTGGATAAGGGGATATGCACCAGAATATGGAATGAAGATCACTTGCCTTGGAAGGTTCAACCCAAATCAGGAAGACATAGGGATGAAATTCGAATACCTTTCCAGATGTGCCCCAGATATAACGCTGATATGGGCCTCCTGGGCATCGGCCCCATTGGTAAAAAAAGATCTAAAACGTATGGATGTGCCAATGGCCTTGAGTCACCAACTTTTTTCCCCCGACCCCCATACCCTGTCATTACCAGTAGGGAGCTTAATCTATGCTGCAGTCCCCCCCATACTCTTTTGGCAATATGTACCCAGAAGTTCTCTCTCCTACTTCCCAACCATGAGATTCATCGATGCATGGGGATCAGAATTTCAGAGCATGGCCCCGGAGCAACAACTTGCTGCCGGACAGGCATGGGACGGCCTACGCCTTGCCTGTCGGGCCATCTCAAGTGCAGCCAACCTGAGCCACAGGGCCATAAGGACGAGCCTTGAAAAAAAGATGGCGCCATTTGCCGGGGTCATGGGCGTCTTCTCCCCGAACAAGAGGGATCATTCGGGTCTATCAGCCAAATCCCTTCTGCTCCTAAGATGCATGGGTTCCCACTGGAGTCTGGTAAGAATACAATAAGCTGCCCCATCTAATTCATGGCTCTGGCGTCCTGGCCAAGGTAAGAACTAAAACCTTCTTGGCCCCTGCCCTTTTTACTGCCATTGCCGCCGCTGTCACCGTAGCACCTGTAGTGAAAACATCATCGAAGATCAAGATATCCTTGCCCTTGATCCCATCAACATGAGCTGTGAATGCACCCTTTACGTTTCTTCTTCGTTCCTGCAAACTGAGCCCTGTTTGACTTGGGGTCGATCTTGTCTTTACCAGCAACCAAGGACTGACATCTTTTCTGTCAAAAATCCCCGAGGCCAATACCAGGGCCTGGTTGAATCCCCTCTTTCTAAGCCTGTCCTTGAACATCGGCACAGGTAAGATCAGTCCCTCGAAAGGCCAAAGATATGGGCCCAGTCCCTTTAGCTCCTGTCTTGCCAGCCAGACTAATGCCTTTGCCGCATAGGTATCCCCGCTGTATTTCAATCTGTGGAGCAGATCTCTTATCGTATGGTCAAAGAGGAAAATGGATCTGGCCACCTGAAAAGGCGGAGGGCTTTCTATGCAGGTTTTACAAAGATGATCAGGCCCTGTCGGGGAAACAAAGGGCCTTCCGCACCTGGTACACATGGGCCCCTGTAGGAGGGAAATCCCCTTCTTGCAATCCAAACACAACAGATCCCTTGAAGGGATAGGCATGAAAGACCTGCATGATGCACACCGAGGTGGAAAAACTATGGACAGGAGCAGGTCGGATATCCTTTGGAGCCTGGCCCCTGTCCCTCTAAGGACCTGATTAACGGCTTGCGCTGTTACATACACTCCACGATACTTTTTGCAAATTCAGAACACTTTATCTTTGTTGCATCTGGGATCTGACGAGCCAGATCATAGGTAACCCTCTTCTTGGCTATTGCTGCCTCAATGGCATCGTGTATCCTGTCTTTGGCCTCTTTCCACCCCAGATATTCCAGCATCATCGCCCCTGAAAGGATGAGGGAGCCGGGGTTTACCTTGTCAAGCCCGGTATATTTAGGTGCAGTACCGTGAGTAGCCTCGAACAGGGCCACTCCGTCTCCAATATTGGCACCAGGCGCCATGCCAAGACCTCCTACCTGGGCTGCCAGGGCATCTGACATGTAATCACCATTGAGATTGGGAAGTGCAAGCACACTATATTCTGCAGGACGCAAAAGTATCTGCTGAAACATTGCATCTGCAATCCTGTCCTTGATGAGAATCTTGCCCTCGGGCATCTGGCCATTGAATTCGTCCCAGAGCTCTTGTTCACTGATGGTCTCATCGGGGAATTCGAGCTTCGCCACCTCATAACCCCAATTTCTGAAGGCACCTTCCGTATATTTCATGATATTGCCTTTGTGTACCAACGTGACTGAATCCTTGCCATTTTCAATGGCATGACGGATAGCCTTTCTCACGAGTCTGTGGGTTCCAGTGCGGCTGATTGGTTTTATGCCAATGCCGGAGTCTTCTCTGATATCGGCCCCCATCTCCTTCTTCAGGAAATCAATGACCTTTTTCGCCTCTCCACTGCCTTCGGCCCATTCTATGCCAGCATAGACATCCTCAGTGTTTTCCCTGAAGATTATCATATCCACCAGCTCAGGCCTTTTCACCGGGCTTGGTACCCCTTTGAGATACTTCACAGGCCTGACACATGCATAGAGATCGAGCACCTGCCTCAAGGTCACATTGAGGCTCCTTATTCCCTCCCCCACTGGGGTGGTAAGGGGACCTTTTATAGCCACCACATATTCCGCAATGGCATCAAGGGTCTCTTGAGGAAGCCATTGACCTGTCTTTTCCTTTGCCTTTTCCCCCGCGTAGATCTCCATCCATTTGATGGACTTTGCACCACCGAATGTCTTCTCCACTGCAGCATCCAACACCATCTTGGTGGCCTTCCAGATATCTGGGCCAATGCCATCTCCTTCTATAAATGGGATTATAGGCTCATCGGGCACATTGATTGTCCCATCCTGATTTATAGTGATTTTTTCACCTGGCATGTCTAATTTTTTCGCCTCCTGATATTCAAAATTTTGTAGCTACATCTCTGAAAAGAAATTAGGATTGTAGCTGCCCAAATTGTTCCAGACAGCATTATATACCTGGGCTAACTTATTCCATTTTATTCTGATTTTGTAGAAAAATTTTGATCTTGAAAGGACTGAGATGCCTACACTCGTAGTGAACCAAGGGGCATTGGGAGACCTCCTGCTCTCTCTGCCAGCACTTAGACTGCTGCACCAGGCCAAGGGAGAATTCACCCTTGCCGCCAATCCATACCTGGGACTTTTTCTGAAACACGCCGGTGAGGTCTCATCGGTCATACCGTCCAATGCCAGTGCCTTCAGCGAGCTATACATTGGTACAATCCCCCCGCTGCTCCAATACTTCGATGACATTTGGTGGTTTACCAGAAGGAGAGGGTTAGTGCCTGACGTCTTCCTCAAACCTAACGACAAGTGGTCGTCACAAGTCGTCTTCACCGTGGATGAGGGCCCGAGCCGGACCAACTGTGCCCTCTTCCAATTCCATCAGGTCAAAAACATGCTTGGCATGGATGACGCCATATTGGAGGATTTTCTCTATCCCATGTCATTCAGCCGCGTCATTGAGGAAAGGAATCTCTTCCACCTGGCAGTACACCCAGGTAGCGGAAGCAGGAAAAAATGTTGGCCTCTCGATAGATTCTTCCAGACCATACGGGCCGTAATAAATAGCTATGGAGAAGGCAATGTCCTCCTCATCCTTGGCCCTGCAGAGGCAGACATGGCCGATGAGATCAAACGATTTGCCCAGGAACAGGGAGGAAGGCTACTGTACATGGAGCAACAGGATCTACTACTGGTTGCTCAAACCCTTGGACAGACCAGATATTTCCTTGGAAACGATTCGGGCATCTCCCATCTGGCAACCTGGTGTGGTGCAAGATCGACCATCCTATTTGGCCCCACTGAAGCAGGTCTCTGGAGCCCGCCTCTACCAGATACAAATATCATAGAAAGCCCTGCAAGATGCAGTCCTTGTGGCCCTGCATACAGGAGATGCCAAGACGTTCACTGCATGGAGGAGATTCAGGTCCCTCAAGTCTCCTCTCTTCTACGGGATTCCATGAGGGATATGTAGATAGAGGCATGGGATCACTCATGACAAGATAACCAGGGGTTAGCCCGTATCTTTTCAGGCACGGGCAATCTTTTCCAGTTTTTCTTTGCATTCTATACAATATGCAGCCCAAGGTCTGACCCTGAGCCGTTCGATACAGATCCAGCATCCACATTCCACGCATTTCCCATATTCTCCGTGATCTATCCTCCACAGAGCCTGACTTATGACCTCTAACTCTTTTTTCCTGGCCTCAAGCACACCAAGCACTGTTTCCTCATGCAGGTCGATTTGGGCAAGCTCCTCCTCATCCTTTACCGTGTCGATAAGCTCCTGATACTGCTCGCCCACCCTCTCTATCAAATCCTTCTTGATTTCATTCCACAGCTCCTCCTTTTTTTTCAGTATCTCCCTCCTGAATCCTTCTATCTCTTCTGGTGTAAGGGGCCGCCTCGTCTTTGCCATTTTTCCCTCCAATGAAATTTAAATAAAATTCCTTTCAACCGGGTTAAAAACTAAGTTCTTAAAAGGAACAGTCAAGCCGATGGGCTAAAGAGGCCAAAAGATCTTCTATGTTTTTTCTACCATTCGTAGCGATTTTTGATATAATATTTCCATGTATTATCACTTTGCTAATAAAATTATCTGGCCTTCTTTTCTTTTCCTCTTTCCCTTATTACTCTTACCTTCTTTGATGGAGGCAGCCATGTCCTTTGAACTAACCTCTACTGCATTTGAAAACGGAGGAGCCATACCAGCCAAGTACACCTGCGAGGGAGATGACATATCTCCACCACTTGCATGGTCGCAGGTCCCATCTGGGACCAAGAGCCTGGTCCTGATCGTAGATGATCCCGATGCCCCGGATCCCAAACACCCCAAGATGACATGGGTCCACTGGGTCCTATACGATATCCCCCCTGACGCCCATGGCCTGAAAGAGGGGATTAAAGCAAACGATCTGCCCGATACAACGAAACAAGGCATAAACGACTGGCAGCGGCCTGGTTACGGAGGCCCTTGTCCACCCATAGGACGTCATCGCTACTTTTTCAAGCTATACGCACTTGATACAAGACTTGGAGATCTGGGACAAGCCACCAAAGATGATGTGCTACAGGCCATGTCCGGACATGTCATTGGAGAGGCTGTATTGATGGGCACATATCAGAAAGCCAAGTAGAAAAACAATTTCCAGCCCTTGTGTCAATGATTTCCCATACATATTTTTTATCAAAACACCTTATTGGACATGGACAACAGGAGGGAATCAGATGGACAAAGGCAAATATGGACGTAGGGACAGGCTTGTACAGGAAAAACGTCACGATCCATACGAACCAAGAGAGAAATTCCCAGAACCCACCATTTGTCCTGAATGTGGAGCTGTTTTCATAGAAGGCAGGTGGAAGTGGATGGAAAATCCTCCTGAAAAGGCAAACAGGGCATTGTGCCCTGCATGTAGAAGGGTGAAAGACCATCTGCCAGCAGGAACTATCCAGTTGTCAGGTAAATTTCTGGAGACCCATGGACATGAGATAATGAATCTCATAAGAAATGAAGAGCGTGCGGAAAAGGCAGATCATCCCTTGGAACGCATAATGGAGATAAAGGAGGAACCAGGGCAGATCATAGTACTCACGACAGGCATCCATGTGGCCAGACGGATTGGAGAGGCCATCTATAATTCATACCATGGAGATTTCGAACTCCAATATGGAGATGCGGAAAAGACCATTGCTATCTCATGGCACAGGGACTGACCCATCTCAGGCCCCTCGTGCTTCCAATGGAGCAGTGAGCCCTGAGATGGCTTCAACAAGGCCGTCAACCACAAGGGCGGCCCTGTTGTAATCGAGGCTGGAGGGTAGATCGCTTGGCCGGTGATAGTTTGGATTCCTGTAGAAGGCCGTATCGGTGACCATTGTGGCCTTGTAGCCCATCTTGTAAAAAGACCAGTGATCAGAAAAATCTATTCCCACCACAATACACGGGGCATTGAGGCTCTCTACTGGGAGAATAGAACCCCTTTCAAAATGTCTCTTCACGTCCATGGTGAAATTTCTAGAACGTGTATTGCCCACCAAGGCAATGAAGTTACCTGTTGAAGGATATATACGATCCATGAATGGGAAGGGAAATTTCTGACTCCCTGGCCTATCAGAAAAATAACCTATCATCTCCAGACATATCATCCCCTTCAGGGTCTGGTCACTCTCCTTCAAGAGCTTGGCGTAGTGGTAGCTGCCCATGTTTCTACTCCTGTATGCTGGTGGTTCTTCCAGACAAAACCAGGCCATTCTCAATGCACTTGGCGGATCCTGGGAGAATATTCTTGCAATTTCCAGGAGCCCTGCAACTGCGCTTGCATTGTCATCGGCACCTGGAGAGGAAGCAACGGTATCATAATGGGCACCAACCACCACTATTGGAGATGGGGTCCTTGCCAAGGGTTTCCTGCCCCTTGAACAAGCGATCACATTAAAGTATTCATTTTTTTTGTAAAAAAATTGCTGGAGATCTACTTCATAACCAAGATCAAGGAGGTATTGCCTGATAATTGAGGCAACCCGCCTCAATTTTCCCGGATTATTCCAAGGCCTGGGGCCAATCTGGCCGGCCAGGAGCTCCACCCAATTTTTTACATGTTTAGGATTGCACAATTCCATGATATTTTGGTTCTGGTTTTGCATGAAAACATAAAGATTATTGCTGGGATGGTCAAACATGTCCTTAAAAAAAATTCTCCTTGTGGATGACGACGAAGATATTCTGACTGTGCTCAAGATGCGTCTTGAGATCATGGGATTCCATGTCACGGCATGCAACAATCCCATAAAGGCATTGGAGCTTTTTGAAAAGGAACGATTCAATCTGGTGCTCACAGATCAGAGAATGGAAGGAGTGGAAGGGATTGAACTTCTCGCCAAGCTCAAGCAGATAGACCCATTTCTGCCAGTCATTATAATGACTGCCTTTGGCAAGGTGGACGATGCAGTAATATCCATGAAAAGAGGGGCGTTTTCTTATCTTGAAAAGCCTGTCAATCCAGAAGAACTGGAAGAAATTATCAGAAAGGCAGTGGAGATCAGGGAACTCGAAGAACGCATCAGCCTTGAAAGGGAACTTTGGGGCAAGGTCATCTCCCAGATAGGTGCTGGTCTTCTCATCTGCGATACCGATGGGAAGATAGTATGGGCAAACAATGCAGCCTCCTCCCTCTTGGGCACTGACAGCGATGTCATCGGTCTGATGCTCCCATTCAATCATGAAGTTCTCGAAAAAGTAGCCATTGATGAAACCAGCCATACCTTTGAATACTTTGAACCGGAAACCAAGAGATGGTTCCTCATATCGGCGACAAAGAGGTTTGACAAAACCAACCCGGAACATCAGATAGCCATCCTCGTATTGGAGATAAGCAAACTGAAAGAGGCCCAGACAGCAATCATAGAAAGGGAGAGGCTGGCAGGGGTCCTGGAGATGGCCGGTGCTGTAGCTCATGAATTCAGCCAGCCAATGCAGGCCATACTGTTGAGCAGTGAGCTTTTGAAAACCCTGGATCCTGGCACTGAAAACTCTATCAACGTACTGGAAAGATTAGAAAAACAGGTGGAATCCCTGGGGGATCTGGTACACAGGCTATCTGATATAACAAAATATGCCCGAAAAAAATATCCAGGCACATCTGGAATCGTCGATCTGAAAAAAGCTGCCAGTTCCTAATGCCATCGGCAATTTAATATCAAAGGGGCCTTGCTGCAAAAACCTATTTTGAGTCAGATCTTGCGCCTCAAGGGGAAAAATTTGTCTGATTTTTCATCCAATTGGCCAATTATAGCGTATGAAAAAAATCAAAGCCCCACATATTGTGCATTCTTTCTCAATACAGACCCCCTCTAAGCATTAGAAATCTTATCCAAGAACAAGACTCATGAAAAAATAACCAGAGACATGTTATCGGTATTTCGAGGTTATTGTTTGTATGCAACATATTTGTTGGGCAAGGGGACAATTTTTAGAGGTGGCCCAAGTAATCTCACCTCTTCAAATAATCATCCATCAAAAAGAGGCATCCCAAGGTCAGTTCGAGAATGGGGAAAAACCCCTGCCAGATTTGGTTGACACAAGGGAGAATCTGTTACAACATACTGGATGGTCCAAGATCAGATCCCAGGAGGATATACATGAAAAAAATAGAACGTGCCATTTTAAGTGTAACAGACAAGACAGGAATAGTGGAATTTGCCAAAGAACTTAGGGAATTGGGAGTGGAAATCGTCTCCACTGGCGGTACGGCCAAGGTTATCAGGGATGCTGGTGTAGACGTGAAGGATGTGTCAGACCTGACAGGTTTTCCTGAAATGATGAATGGGCGCGTCAAGACTCTTCATCCAATGGTTCATGGAGGCATACTGGCCCTAAGGGATAATCCAGAACATGTAGCCCAGATGAAGGAACATGGTATCGCCCCCATAGACATGGTGGTAGTAAATCTCTATGCCTTCGAAAAGACCGTGGCAAAAGAAGGGGTCACCTTGGCAGAGGCCATTGAAAACATAGACATCGGAGGGCCAACCATGCTTAGGTCCTCTGCCAAGAACTTCCGGTACGTAACAGTGGTTGTGGATCCATCGGATTATGGAAAGATCATCGAAGAGATGAAGGCGAATCAGGGAACCACTACCCTGAAAACCCGCTTTGAGCTGGCAAGAAAGGTCTTTGCAACCACGAGTAGTTATGATGCTGCCATCACAAGATATCTTGATGGTATTGACCCAGGTTCAGACCCCTATTTCAAGGAATAAGACAATCCGTTAGAGAAGGCCGCTTCTTTGGTCAGTTTATCGAAAGAAGCGGCTTTTGCTATCATATCCATGATCTGTCTCTCCCTTTCACACAAAACAGTAGATGGTCTCCTTGGACTTGTCACATCCTTTGCCACCTCGGCGGATATCCTTGAAATCCGCCTGGACCTTTTGTCCAACCCTGAAGGAATAGACTTTGAACAGATATTGTCCCTGAGCCCCGTCCCTCTGATCTTTACCAACAGAAAGATGGACGAGGGCGGTGGATTTCGAGGCGATGAACGAGAAAGGACAATGCTCCTTGAAAATGCAGTGGAAGCAGGTGCGGATTTTATTGATATTGAATTCAGAACCAGCCGGGACATCAGGAGACAAGTCATGGAAAAGGCCCATATCCATGAAACAAAGGTCATTGTTTCCTTCCATGACTTTCAGGCCACTCCAGGTAGCGAAGATATAAAACGACTTTTTGACAATATGGCCGAGACAGGAGCAGACGTAATAAAAATCGTTACCATGGCATCAGATCCCCATGATTTTATAAAGCTTATGCCTGTCTTCACCAGGTCCAGACAGGCATCTGTCCCAGTCATTGCCTTTTGCATGGGAGAACAGGGCAGATTCAGCCGTATATTTTCTCTGTCTTTAGGGGGATTTCTCACCTTCGCCTCCATTGACCAGTCATCTCAGACAGCACCTGGCCAGGTTCCCCTGGACACCATGAAACAAATCATAGCACTCCTGAAACAAGGACAAGAAGCGTGAAGATCCTTCTGACTAACGATGATGGCATATATTCCCTGGGTATATGTGCACTCTATGAGGCATTCATCCAGGATGGCCACGAGGTAACAGTGGTGGCACCTGAGAGTGAACGAAGCGCAGTAGGACATGCAATCACCCTGAATGATCCCATCAAGGTGAAGGAGATTTTCAGGTCAGGAGAAAAATACGGCTGGGCCATAAATGGGACGCCTGCAGACTGTGTAAAGCTTGCAATAGAAGCCCTTCTCAAGGAAAAACCAGACTTGGTCGTCTCTGGGATAAACTTAGGGGCCAATGCAGGGATAAATGTACTTTATTCTGGAACCGTATCAGCCGCAACCGAAGCCGCCATCAAGGGTATAAAGGCTATCGCTGTATCTATAGACACTTTCAAAGATCCTGAATATTGCGCTGCTGCATTCTATGTTAAGGATTTAGCAAACTGGTTTCATAAATACAAGACAAAATGCTTGGCTCTCAATGTCAATATTCCATCTATCCCTGCACATAAGATAGTTGGCATTAAAGTCACCAAACAAAACACCCAAACATTCAAAGAAAGTTTTGAACAAAGAAAAGATCCACGTGGAAATATCTATTTTTGGCAATGCGCATCTTTCATTGATGATACCGGAGATGAAGATAACGACTTAGCATGGCTTCATAAAGGCTATATCACTATTACTCCAATTAAATTTGATTTAACACAGAAGAATTGTCTCAAAGAGATCGAGCCTCCTATCTTTACCTAAGATAAGCACATTAAATTTTATGTTATAGTCACTTGACATATAGGGTTATATATTTTATAGCCTTTACTATAAAGATTACAAGGAGGCTCAATGATGACTAGAAAAAGGAGTAGACCCTATACCAGTGACGATGTAGAATTTATACACAAAAATTATGCTTCGATGACTGCAGCAGAAATTGCAGAAAAACTCGGGATTAGTAAATTTCAAGTTTCAAAAATCGTTAGTGAGCTAAGAAAGCATATCGATCTCCCGAAAAAAACAGCAAAAAGGCCAAATCCTATTCTTGAATACCTAAAAAAGGCGGGGCTTCCAATAAAAAAAGAAGAAAGTGGCAAGACGAGCAAGAGCACAAGAGGAAGAAAAAAGAAATCTTAATTCTTTCTGAACTGTCTAAAAAAGACAAACATCCTGCATTTTAAAAAGATGTTTGTCTTTTTTAGACTTTTAAGCCAGCCAATTATTATAACTATCTTTGAGGTGTATTATGAAAATAACATCTTATGGTTTTGGCAATATCGAAATCGATAATAAAAGATATACGAGCGACCTTAAGATAGTAAATGGCAAGATAAAATCCAATTGGTGGCGCAAAGATGGTCATAGACTTCATCTTGAAGATATAAGGGATATAATAGAAGCAAAGCCTAAAATACTTGTAGTGGGAAGGGGCTATTCAGGACTTATGCGCATTGCTGAAGGGGTGGAAGAACACCTAAGGGGACTTGGCATTGAAGTAGAGGCCCTACCCTCAAAGAAGGCGGTTAACAAGTTCAACCGTCTCATTGAAGAGTATGGCCCTGACGATGTAGCCTTTGCCATCCACCTAACATGTTGACGGCAGTGCTTGACCAGCCCTGAGTCACCAGTCTCAATCCCTGTCCCCAGACCATCTCCTTTCTTGGCTTCAAATGCCTGAGGACTTCACCCGAATTCTCCTCCTCCTTTTGGGTGAAGAAATATATGATCAGGCCACATTGTTTATTGCTCTCTGATGGTTTTAGGAAGTGATCTATAGTTTCAAGATAGCCATAACCAGAATACTCGAACGGTGGGTCAGCTTCGTTACCCGCTTTCCAGGTGCTGTCCTTCTCACGTGCCTCCTCCTTGTACTGGGAGCAGCGCTCTATTCAGCCAGACATCTTGGTGTCATAACAGACACATCGGCAATGTTGTCGAAAAATCTACACTATCTACAGGTGTACAGGCACTACAAAAAGGAATTCCCCCACTCCTACAACCAGATAGTCATAGTAATAGACGCCATTACACCAGACCTGGCAGCAGATGCCCGGGATAGGCTCGGAAACTACTTGAGAGCAAAAAAAGGACTCTTTCACTGGGTTTCCCTCCCAGGAGACGATCTGTTCTTCAAACAAGAGGGGCTTCTCTTTCTCCCCCCTGACGAGCTGGAAAACCTTGCAGACAACATGGCCAAGGCAGAACCGATAATGGCCTCATTGGTGAAGAATCCAGACTTGAATGGCTTTTTCTCCGTGCTCTGCCTGGCACTCGATGCAGAGAAAAAGGGAGTTGAAATCGACACATCAAAGGTCTTTTCTGAGCTCGACACCACTTTTAAGTACGTTAATAAAAGACAATTTTACCAGATGTCTTGGATGAGACTCATGTCTGGCCCTGGGGCCAGCCCCGGTACCAGGCAACTGATCATAGCCCAGCCAACCGTAGATTATGAAAGCGTCTTACCTGGCAAGATACCGATCCTGACAATAAAAAAGGCGACACAAGAACTGCATCTGACACCAGAGTATGGGGTCCAGGTCATGCTTACAGGTGACATCCCCATGCAATACGATGAACTCAAAAGTGTGACCAAGGGGGCCAAGACTGCTGGACTCCTCTCTTTTGTCATGGTAGCCATAGTGTTGATTACAGGCCTTGGCTCCCTGAGGCTCGTATTGGCCACCCTTGCACCCTTGATTGCCGGCCTTGTCTGGACGGCATGCTTTGCAGCCATTGCTATAGGCCACTTGAATATGATCTCTGTGGCATTTGCCGTGCTTTTCATCGGGCTCTCAGTGGATTATGCCATCCACCTATGCCTAAGATACAGGGAATTACTACCTGAAACGCATTCCTCCAGGGATGCGATAATTGCATCGGTCCAGGACGTTGGCCCATCCCTCATACTATGCGCCCTCACTACGAGCATAGGATTCTATAGTTTCATGCCCACTGACTTTTCTGGTGTTGCAGAACTTGGCCTCATTGCTGGCACGGGCATGTTCATTGGACTGTTCTCAAATCTCACTGTCCTTCCTGCTGTCATCTCTTTACTGCCCCTTTCTCCAGGGGCCATCAAGCCCTATTACGTCAGCCTTGGACAAAATTCGATCTTCCTCAAATTCACAACTATTCCTTACAAACATGGCAGGATTGTCAGGATTACGGCCATAGCCTTGACTATTGCAGCCCTGTGGTATGTCCCAAAGGTAAAATTCGATAGCAATCCCATAAATCTCAGAGACCCCCATGCCGAATCCATCATTGCATTCAAAAAACTGCTCCAGGACCCTGACAGATCACCATGGAGCCTGGAATCCCTTGCCTCTTCCAGGGATGAGGCCATGAAGAGGTCCAAAAGATTTCAAGGACTCAAAATGGTCAAACACGCCATAACCCTCGAAAGCTTCATACCAACCGATCAAGAAACAAAACTGGACATCATCTACGACATGGGCATGATAATGGATCCAGTACTGTCTACCCCCATGGACCTACACAGACAGATTGAACCTGGCAAAGAAATAAGGGCCATCGAACAGTTTGTAGTGCGATTGAAAAAGATCCTGCATGGGGAAAATGATAAACATAGATACAGGTCTTATGCTGATCTTCTTGAACAAACCCAGCTCTTCCTGACAGACATCAATACTTTGTCACCCAAGGCAAAGACCAAAAAGCTGGATCGTCTCAGGCAATCCATCCTTGGTTCCTTTCCTGGAAGGATCAGGGACTTAAGACTTGCCCTGGCTGCCAAATCTGTTACAGAGGCATCTATTCCCAACTATATCAAATCCGAATGGGTAGGGGTATCCGGGGCCAGACGAATAAACGTGGTACCCAAAAAAAACCCAACAAACGACAGGGAAATCGAAACATGGATCAATGAAACGAGAAGTGTTGACCCTGACATAACCGGCTATGCCGTGTTGATAATGGAAGGGGGAAAAGCTGTAGTCAATGCATTCAAGGAGGCCTTTACAATGAGTCTTGCAGCCATAGCCTTGCTGCTGCTCGTACTAATACCATATAAGCAAGACGCTGTAATAGTGTTCTTCTCATTAATACTTGCAGGGCTGCTAACTGGCGGATTGATGGCCCTGACCAACCTTGACCTAAATTTTGCCAATATCATAGCTCTTCCACTCATCCTTGGCATTGGCGTAGACAATGGCATTCACATAGTACATCGCTATAGGAAAGCACTGTCCCAACCAGTAACCATACTTGAGACGAGCACTGCAAGGGCCATATTCTTCAGCACTCTTACCACTATATGCAGTTTTGGCAACTTGGCGGTTTCTCCCCACCGTGGCATGGCAAGCATGGGTATACTGCTGACAGTCGGTATCAGCATGGCCCTCCTCACAGCCATACTGGTAATCCCGGCTTTTCTCACTTCCCATGGCCACAACCAATAATACGATTGACCAAAAGCCATTTCTCGCTTTTCCACCGGGCACTGCATGGCCAGCCTGGTATCCCAAATCCAGGCCAGTTCTGCCAACCTTGACAATGCCCTATTAAACAATCCGTGCTTCGAGGGAAATACAGATTGTGATATGATAAATAATGTCATTCAAACGCGGGTATTATGATCTGGTCAAATTATGGAGAAGATCCATCATTTTTATGCACACAGCCTTGAGGGGGAACTTCCTGAAAGATGGCAACCCCTTGAGGAACACCTTAAAAACGTGGCAGAGCTTGCGGCAAGTTTTGCCAGTAAGTTTAGCGGCGACAAATGGGCCTATCTGGCAGGGCTTTGGCACGACATAGGGAAATACTCCCCAGCCTTTCAAGCGAAACTTCTTAGAGAAAACGGTTTTGAAACCGATTTAAAATCTACAGTCCGGGTCATTCATTCAGAGGCGGGAGGCCATCTGGCCATACTTAAAGGAATAAAAGGTGTTGACAGGGTCTTGTCATGGCTCATCATGGGGCATCATGCAGGACTTGCCGATTTCGAATCTGATGAGACAGGTGCTAAGGCCCTGCGCATCAAAATGGAACATCCTGAACGATCAAGAGATATCTTCGACTCGGTGCCGTCCTGGATATTGGACCACCCCATCCCAAAACAGCCCATTCCAAAAGGGGCCTCTCCCTCTTTTTATATCAGGATGCTCTTTTCCTGCCTTGTGGATGCCGACTTTCTGGATACAGAATGCTTCATGGACAAAAACAGGGCAAAGCTTCGCTCATTTTCCTATCCTTCCATGGAGTCATTGAGAGACAGTCTAATGTCTTTCATGAAAAGACTTATCAAAAGTGCACCTGATACGCCAGTAAACGCCATAAGGCGGCAGGTCTTTTCCCAATGCGTTAAAAAGGCATCCTCAAACGTAAACGTATTCACCCTCACTGTTCCTACAGGAGGGGGAAAGACCCTGGCCTCACTAGCCTTTGCCCTGAATCATGCAACGTATCACAAAAAGGATCGCATTATTTATGTAATTCCATATACAAACATCATTGAACAGACGGCAGATGTCTTTAGAGGTATCCCAGGTCTTGAGGAGGCGGTCCTTGAGCACCACTCAAACCTGTTGGAGGATAGAGGCAAAGAGAATCTGAGCATGACTTTTCGTTTGGCAGCCGAGAATTGGGATGCCCCCATAGTTGTTACAACTGCCGTTCAGTTTTTCGAGTCCCTCTATTCTTGCAAGCCGAGCCGGTGCAGAAGGCTACACAACATCACAAACAGCGTGGTTATATTTGATGAGGCGCAATCATTCCCACCGGGATTTCTTAGGCCCATCGTTTTTGCCATAAAGGAACTCCATAGATTTTATGGCGTGACCCCAGTTTTTTGCACTGCAACCCAACCTGCGCTCATTAAGAGCAAATCCTTTGACTTTGAATTCCCTGAAGGATTCGATAAAGAACCTCTGGAAATAACAGAAAATCCCGAAATGCTTGGCCAAAGGCTCAAAAGGGTTGAAATTGAGCTTATCGATAGGGGGCTTGAGCCCATTCATGAAGATGATCTGGCGAAAATGCTCGACAAAATCGATTCTTCACTGCTTTGCATAGTAAATCTCAGGGATCAGGCCAGAAAGGTTGCCTCACTTCTTACCACAGGAAGAGTCTTTCATCTTTCCACAAACATGTGCCCTCAACACCGAAGGGATGTTTTGGACGAGATAAAGAAATTGTTAAGGGACAAGGACTCATCACCTGTCAAGGTGATCAGCACATCGCTGGTTGAGGCAGGGGTGGATCTTGACTTTCCCATAGTTTACAGGGCCCTTTCAGGGCTCGATTCCATCATCCAGGCTGCTGGCCGCTGTAACAGGGAGGGACGAATGAAAAAACCTGGACGAGTCTTTGTCTTTCGCCTTTCAAAAGAGCCTTCCTTTGTTGCACAGCAGGCATCTTTGACCCAAGAGTTCCTCCTGGACGCTGAAAAGAGAAAAAGACTTCACTCCCCACAGACAATAACATCTTATTTCTCAAAATGGTACTGGCAGCTTGGAGATGATGGTATGGATAAAGAGAACATATTAAAGCTCCTTGAGGGCTACAATCTCAACTACTATTTTCGGACTGCATCTGAACGTTTTTGCTTAATAGATGATGCGGGGCAAATGTCTGTACTTGTCCCATATAAAGATGTCCTGGATCTCATAGCAAGACTTGATTCTGAACCTTGGAATGAACGCTCCATTCTTCAAAGACTGCAGCAGTACAGCGTCAATGTATTCATAGACCAATTCAATCTCATGGGACGAAAGGGCCTACTTCATCCAATTATCAATGGGGAAGACGCCCTCTACATAGTGGATGACAGCCTATACCATCCGGATTTCGGGCTCTTACCCTTGGATGAGCCAAGGGAGAAAGATCCTGAAGATTTCATCGTTTGATTGCGAGGTGATACCATGAAAAAAAGCGATCCATTCAGGCTCATGGTCTCTGGCGAATATGCATGTTTCACACGTCCAGAAATGAAGGTGGAAAGGGTGAGCTACGATGTAATGACGCCTTCTGCTGCCAGAGGTATCCTTGAGGCCATATTGTGGAAACCTGCCATAAGCTGGCAAATACTCCAAATAGATGTGCTAAAGCCCATTCAGTGGTTCTCTATCAGGAGAAATGAGGTAGCATCCATAGTGTCTGCCAAGAACGCTATTAGCGCCATGAAAAAGGGACGGGGCAGTTTGGGAATATATGTCGATGTTGGAAAGGAACGTCAACAGAGGGCAGCACTGATCCTCAGGGACGTTCAATATATCATACATGCCTGTTTTGAGATGACAGAAAGGGCCGGCCCGGAAGATAGTGTAGCCAAGTTCGAGCAGATGTTTCTAAGACGAGCTTCAAAGGGGCAATGTTTTCACAGACCGTATCTTGGATGCAGGGAATTTCCAGCAGACTTCAATCTATTGAAAAAAGGAGAAAATGCACCGTCTCCTATTGATGAAGATAGAGAGCTTGGCTGGATGCTTTTTGATATGGACTATACGAAGAAGCCACCAGTTCCCTCGTTTTTCAGGGCTAGGCTGGAAAAGGGAGTGCTAGATCTAAAAGACGTTGAGGTACGATCATGATACTTCAGGCCCTTACTCAATATTACTACAGACTCAAAGATGAAGGCGCAAAGATTGCCCCCTTTGGTTTCGAAAAAAAGGAGATCCCTTTTCTCATCGTTCTTGATAAGGATGGTAATTTCAAAGGGCTCAGAGACACCCGAGCAGGAGATGGCAAAAAGAAGAGGGCGAGATCCTTTCTCCTCCCAAAAGGCGAGAAGAAAACCTCTGGAATCAAGGCAAATCTCCTGTGGGACAACCCACAGTATATCTTCGGGGTATCCAAAGGCAATAGCGACAAGGACGAAAGACGTGCACAGCAGGCAAAGAAGGCCTTTTTGGCAAAGATCATAAAGGTCTTTGGAGAAGATTTTGATGATGATGGCATAAGGGCAGTGATCAGATTCTTGAACAGGGAAGATTTCGACCAAGTCTATAAAAATCCGCTCTGGAAAGAGATCGCAGAGACTCATCCAAACATGACCTTTATCCTTGAAGGCGACCACCAGGAGCTTATTGCCCAGCGCCCAAAGGTGGTTGCAAGGCTCGAAACAATGGAAATCTCAAATGGGAAGGAGCGGATCTGTCTTGTAACAGGAAAAAAAGATGCCCCTGCAATACTTCACACTGCCATAAAGGGAGTCTGGGGGGCACAAAGCTCAGGGGCAAACATCGTCTCTTTCAACAAAGAGTCATTTTGTTCTTTCACTTACTGGAAAAAACAGGGCTTAAATGCCCCTGTTGGGCAAAGGACAGAATTTGCCTACACCACTGCCCTAAATACCCTTCTTGCCAAGGACTCGCGACAAAGGATGCAGGTGGGTGATACATCTACAGTATTTTGGGCAGACAAGAGCCATCCTTTTGAAGAGGATTTTTCCTTTTTCCTTTCAGAGCCACCAAAAGGACAAGAACCTGACTACAGCAGAGTGCGTGCGCTGTTAAAGGCAGTTCAGACAGGCACCTTGCCTCCAGAAGATACTACAGGCTTTCATGTCTTGGGTCTTGCGCCCAATGCATCCAGGATAGCTATCAGGTTCTGGTATGATGGAACCGTGGCCGAACTCAAGGCCCGCATAGCCCAACACTTTCAAGATCTTGAGATAGTAAGATCCCCTGGTGACCGGGAATATCTTTCGTTATTTCAAATTCTGATAGCCATAGCACCAGAAGGAAAGTCAGACAATATACCACCTAACCTTGGTGGTGAGACAATGCGATCCGTTCTAAGTGGCCTTCCCTACCCCAGAACACTACTAAGTGCAGCCATAAGTAGATGCAAGGCAGAACAAAAAGTCAACAGGACCCGTGCAGCAATCATAAAGGCTTGCCTTGTCAGGCAGGCCCGCTTTCAAAAAAAATCATCAAAGGAGGTTTCAATGGCATTGGATAAAACCTATGACAACATGGGCTATGTTCTTGGAAGGTTATTTGCCGTTTTTGAAAGGATCCAGGAAAAGGCCCTGGGAGGAGGTCTCAATAAGACCATTAGAGACACCTATTTTGGTGCTGCTTCAAGCTCCCCATTGGTTACCTTCAGAAGGCTCAATGAGCTTGCCATCCACCATCTTGCAAAGCTACGAAACTCAGGGGAAAGCACCACATGGCTCGAAATGCTTTTACAAGAGGTTATGGACAAAGTCCCTGCCTCTGGCATCCCGAACACCATGTCCCTTGATGACCAAGGACGTTTTGCAGTGGGCTATTATCATCAAAGGCAAGATTTTTTCAGGTTCAATAAAAATAAAGAAGAAGACAAGGAGGTGGCTCAATAATGGAAGCAAGACCTGTGGACAAAAGACATGAATTTATACTCCTTTTTGATGTAATAGATGGCAATCCAAATGGTGATCCAGATGCGGGGAATCTTCCAAGGATTGACCCTGAAACAGGACAAGGCATTGTCACCGATGTCTGCCTGAAGAGAAAAATCAGAAATTACATTGGTTTGTTGAAGGGTGAACAGCCCCCTTATGAAATCTATGTAAAGGAAAAGGCCGTGCTTAACAGACAGCATGAAAGGGCATATGAGGCCCTTGGTATAAAGCCTGAAAAAAAGAAACTGCCAAAGGATGCCCAAAAGGCCAGGGAGATCACTCTCTGGATGTGTAAAAATTTCTATGATATCCGCACATTTGGTGCAGTGATGTCAACAGAGGTAAATGCGGGACAGGTTCGTGGGCCTGTGCAACTTTCCTTTGGAC